>Ga0181572_10000604_pt1 | contig 25989 bp, 29 predicted proteins | sample 101ome_26_FD_133004 | JGI IMG/M metagenome (GOLD analysis project Ga0181572, IMG submission 133004) | Coastal salt marsh microbial communities from the Groves Creek Marsh, Skidaway Island, Georgia - 101408AT metaG (megahit assembly) | ecosystem: Environmental > Aquatic > Marine > Intertidal... | reverse complement strand
CTCAACCACTACATTCATAACACAAGCAAGTTGGGACGCGGCTGGTGTGTTGCAAGGTTCCGCAGTTGATGCTTCAGACACTAACTTCCCAGCAGGCACTATTGTTAACACTGTGATTGGCCCATTAAACTTTGGAACTACTGATTACTACGAAGTAAGATTTAATAATCCTAGTACAGGAACACTAAGTGGAACTGATACTATCGTTATGTCAACTGCTGCTGCAAGTTATGCACAACCAGGTGAAACTGTATTCTCTTTAATTTCACAACCAGGTGAACGTTCAACACTAGACCTAAATCAGTTGAAAGAATTAACAACTACAACATTAGGCGGTAGAGGCACATTCCCTAATGGTCCTGACGTGTTAGCGATTAACATTTATAAAGTATCAGGTAATGATACAAATGCTAATATCTTATTACGTTGGGGTGAAGCGCAGGCTTAATTATTTTGCAGGACGTTGTGCTTGACTTCGTCTATAGTCTTTAAGGCGAGAATCTAATTTTTTTCTTAACGAAAGAATATCGTTTTTAGAATCTTCAACTCTTGATGCTAGTTCTCCGCCAATAGATGCTATACCGTGATTGCTATCAAGTTTTTTAATAGCCTGTATTAACTCAGTAAGCATTCTTTGGGTTTCATTTTTCGTAGTAGGATTTGTTAACCCTTCAATCATTTCTTCCCACTGACGTTTATCGTTTTGAAATCTTTCCGATTTAAGAATTGACATCATTTTTTTCTAACTCCAATATAGTTTCAATCTTTGTTCTGATTAGGTTATTATTTAATGTAGTTTTTAACCCAGTATGTAGATTTCTGGGTAAATCATATGTTTTAGCCCAACAAACAGTATCTGTCTCTGTAGGTAAAAATTCTTGATCGACCAAACAAACATATGTACTGTACTCGAAACCTTTATCTTCGGATAGATATAGTTCTACTGGAACAATTTTTCCGTTACTATAACTTTCTAATAAAGGTTGTGCATCTGCGAGAACAGTTTCTTTTCTTTGAAAGGTAGGAACAGTCCACCTTTGTTTTTCAAGTATCAAAAGTATTCTGCTTGTTGATTTAGAAAGAAATAATAATCCAGCACGTTTTTGCATAATCGTACTTATTATGGATTTAAGTCTAGTCTCCACATTCCGGAATCGTATTCGCCTTCAAACGATTTAAGCCATTGACCGTCAGTCCACTTGTATTGTATTCCAGTTTTAAGATTTTGTATGTATGTAGGATCGTCTGCATTGTCAGGATCAAATATTTCAACCCATTTACTACCATCCCATTCTACAATACTGTTTTCTACCAATTCGTATGATGTTTGTGTGCTACCGTCTGAACCTTTCCAACCCTCTGGGCCGTCTGTATTATTAGGATCACCTATTGTTTCTAACAGTAGATATCGTGTTCCTTCAGGTATACTACTTGCACCGCCCCAATGATCTATAGGATTAAACTTAAATGGGTCAATAATAGCATCTATTGTTCCTCTAGCAGCAACACCACTGATACTACTATCTATACTTGTATTTGTAGGAATAGTATCTTGGTCAAATGTTACAACAAGAATACTTGGATCTACCGGATTAACAGCAAATGTTGCAGCCATTTCATAACCGTTAGGTTGTTTAAAGTAAACGTAACTAGATGCAGTCCAACCTCCAGCAAGTTTTTCAAGTATAACATTCCAATCAAGTTTTTTGTTACCTGTTTTATATTCTTTTTCTAATCCCATATCAACAACTGCTTGCCAAGGATCAACCAATGTTACATCATAATCGTAATCTTGACCGTTGTTAGACTTAAACAATAATATCGGATATCGAGCATTTACATTTACTTGAGCATTTCCTTTTCTTTCATTGTAAACTGCTTCTTCGAGACTTTGTACATCGCCATCTTCAGTAAAGATATTAGCAATAATAGTTTGAATGATTCCAAGTTTTTTAACTTTAGCAGGAGGTGAAATCCATACAGGCATTTCAAACTCAACAGTACAAACATCTATATCACTATCGGTTCCTGCTGGAATAGTGCGAGATGTAAAGTTTAATGTAGACAAGTAAATAGAACTTAAACTAGTCCAATCGATGTAGTTGTCTGTTGTTTGAATTTCTAATGCTGGATTAAACAAAACTAAAATTTGTTCTAGTAATTGTAACTTCTGATCAGTATTTGAACTCCATATATCTGCTTTCATACGAAGTTTAAATGGCGTAGGCATTAAACGTTCAACAGTATAATTTGCTCCTTGCTCACCTGTATAAACAACCTCAGAACTATCAGTATCCCATTTACGTTCACGTATATGCATTTTACTAGTAAATGTAGCATCACTTAAACGTGTAGTATCCATTTCTAAAGAACTAATATAACAAGCAACACGTGGAACGCTTGGCATTTTATTTTCACTATTTTCTTTAATGATGTTAGCAACTTGACGTGACATATCTCCGTACATCACAGGAACAGATCTTTGCTCCCCGTCACCTGCTTCATATTTAAAACCTATAAAGATACGCATAAACTGTGTAACGTATCTACGTATTTGTCCGTCGTAAAAGAAATCCATTATTCGTCAGCCTTTGGACGCAATGCTTTAGATAAGCTCTGCTTCTCTTTAATATCCTTGCCAGCAATAGTATTAGTTTTATCGTTGTTAATGAAGGAAGTTTTTTGTGTTTGTCTTTCATCCTTGCCTTCAAATGTTGCACCATCTAATGTATCGCTACCACCTAAATTACTCATTGTCATCCTTACATTATCCTCCATCTTAACCCAACGTGTTCCGTTAAAGCGGAATAATCTATTAGGTAAGTAATCTGTTCTTAATGCAAACTGTCCTTCCATTGGATTTAATGGGAATGCAATACCTGATGAGAAAGGAGCACCATTTCCAGGAACCCCGTCACCTGTTAGGTATCCTGTATATGCATCTCCTTCTGGTGATCTATATACTGTATCTGCTGTAGCAGCCATATAAATTTGTTCACCGTTTTCGTCAAACAACGGATTACCATTTTCGTCTGTTGATGGTATTAATAAATCGTCACTGTCTGCTGTAACAAGTTCTGTATTACCTTCTTCATCTTCTTGTAAAGTATAGAACTTTGTAGTATCATAACCGCTCTTAGGTGCATCTTCTTCTGCTTGATCAAGAATTGCTTGAGTAATTTGCATTTCTTTTTCGTATGTGCTACTAACTTCACGTAGTGTATCAGCAATACGATAGTATTCAGTATTTGGAGGTTCAACTCCGGTAACCTGTTTGATTACAGTATATTTTACACCACCAAACTCAATAATATCATCCGGGAAGTAAGTACTTTGAGCATTGTAAGCACCTTTAAAGTTTTCTGCATCAGCAATACCATCTAGTATTTGTTTGTATTCTTGTGCATCTACTAGCGGCTTACATTTTGCACGATATAAGTGTGGATACCAAGTTACACTAAAACCTTCTGCTGCACGATTTACTTCTTCAATAACATAAAAACGTTTTAGAGCAAATTGTAAATCATTAAGAGCATATTCGTCTTTTAAGTGAGGTAATTCAATTACATCACCTGACATAATCTTTCTGCCTAACTTCTCTACGGTATCATTGATATGGAAAGTAATAAAAATAGTATCATTTTGTAAGAATAAACCAAATTGACTAAGATTAAAGTCGATGTCGGTTACATTATACACGCCTCTTAACATATAAACATCTGGATCGTATTTTCGATCTCTGTTTTCTAAGAACAGCATATCCTGTATATTAAAAGGATTATCATCTCCAGTATATTCAGGAGTACTAGGTGTATTTCCTTGTATAGCAGTATCAGGGCCTATATATTTGTGTACAAGCACATCGGTACCACCCACCTGGAACATTTCCCAAGCAGTCTTGTCAATGAATTTGTAATCGTTGCCCTTTTCCGGGCGATATAAACTAAGTCTCGGCATAGTACTTGTATTTACCGTTTTCTGCACAAGGCATAAATACTTATATGAGTAATATTGATTCCGCTAAACAAGAAGTTTTCGACTATTGCCGTACGATGCTAGGTGACGGTATGATCGATGTGGAACTTGATCCTGAACACTACGAAACAGCATTACAACGTTCTTTAGGTGTATTTCGTCAAAGATCAGAAAATTCTGTAGAAGAAAGTTACGCATTTTTAACATTAGAAGAAAATCGCAACGAATATATTCTTCCTAAAGAAATTCAAACTGTACGACAAATCTTCCGTAGAAGTGTTGGATCACGCACAGGAAATGGTACAGGCGGAACTGTATTTGAACCTTTCAATTTAGCATATACAAACACATACCTATTAAGTTCGACCAATATGGGCGGACTAGCAACATACGAAATGTTTGCTCAGTACCAAGAACTAGTTGGAAAAATGTTTGGTTCATATATTAACTTTACTTGGTCTCCACAAAATAATAAACTTGTAATTACACAACGTCCGAGAGGAGAAGAACAAGTATTACTTTGGGTCTATAACGAAAAACCAGACTTTATGATCATCAATGATACATATGCCGGACAATGGATTAAAGACTATACTCTAGCAAACTGTAAAATTATGTTAGGACAGGCACGTGAAAAGTATGCTAGTATCGCAGGTCCACAGGGTGGTACAGCACTTAATGGTACAAGTATCAAACAAGAAGGATTTCAAGATATCGAACGCCTCACTATAGAACTCACTACACAAGTACCGGGCGGTAGTGGATACAGTTGGATTATCGGATAATGAGATTTGACGAATTTAAAATAGACGAAGTTGTTACCCGTATTGAATTTGCAGACGGACAGAAAAAGTTTTTGCGCACCTTTGGTAAAATGAGTAATGACGAAATAGTTGCTTATTTTAAAAAGATGGGTAAAGAAGTAGTTTGCATCCAAGATAACTGTGATTTAAACGACGAGTACTACAACGAAACTGCTAAGATGGTTTGGGGTATGGGTAAGCATAATCAACGTAGTGGAACTGATAAACTTCGATTTCGTTGTTCAAGCGGACCTAGAGCCGGTAGACAGGTAAGCCATCCATCAAAGTGTGCTCAACAATACAACGTTGCAAGAGCGCAACAAATGAAACGAACTCGTGCTAGAACAGCACCGACCCAAGCAAGACGCCAAAAGCGTACTAAAGCAATCAATACAGCAAGTACACTTGCTCGCAAATTAAACAATCCAGGTAAAGTAATTAGACCAAAACCTTGGTATTAATAGTTGACAACAGTAAAAAAGAGTGTATAATACACTTATTAACTGGAGTTATCTATGGCAAAGAAAGAAGTAAGCGACGGCTCAACTGCAAACTATTATGAATTACCTACAGATGCTAAAGAACTACAGCATCTAATTTCCTACAAGAATATGAACGGACAGATGGCCGAAATCTTTCGTGCTGTTTATCGCTACGGACAAGTAGAGCATTCTCCAAGATTGCGTGATGCTAAGAAGATCAAATACTACATTGACGCAGAAATTGAGCGTTTAGAAAAATACGGAGACTGTTAAAAGTCTGGAACAAGATCACCCTGTTTCCAATTAACACCTTCTCTAACAAGTGTTTGGGCACAGTTAGAACATACTGTTTTTAAATTTGTTGGTCGACAGTTATTTAAATTTCCATCTACGTGAAACACTTTAAATACCTCCGGATAAAGTGATTTAAATCCGCACTTATCACAGGTATCTTTTTGTTTGTATCCTGCACGTTTCCATCTAGGAATTCCGTGATAAGGTCCTTTGTTTAAACACGACTCGCACTGACTTCTGTAATAAACTTTATTACCTTTTTTATAGTTCACTGCTCGCGGACGTTCATTACAGGTCTTACAAAGTGGTCTCATATTAATATTTACACCTTTTCTTTCCCTTTTTAATAGTGTATAACTACCACTTTTTTTGGATTACCGCTAAATACAGTTGTATAAAACTTATTACCAATCAGGAGATAATGGGTATGGCACTTACTTCACCAGGCGTAGAAGTTACAGTAATTGATGAGAGCTTTTACACCCCTGCCGCACCAGGGACTGTACCATTAATTGTTGTTGCAACAGCGCAAGACAAACAAAACGCAGCCGGAACTGGCACGGCACAAGCGACATTAGCAGCGAATGCTACTAACGCATACAAAGTAACAAGTCAGAAAGAATTAGTAGATCTTTTCGGAGTTCCTTTCTTTGAAAAGACAGCAAGTTCAACTCCAATTCACGGATCAGAATTAAACGAATACGGATTATTAGCAGCATACAGTTTATTAGGTGTTTCTAACTCAGCATTCATTGTCCGTGCAAACGTGAACCTTGCAGAACTAGAAGGATCAGCAGAGGCTCCGGGAGCGAATCCGGATGATGGTACTTGGTGGGTAGACACCGCAGGTACATCTTTTGGTGTTCAAGAATGGAATGGCGCGGCGATTTCCACTACAGGCGGACAAAAGTTTGCATCTAAAACACCAATTGTATTAACAGACGATGACACATCAAAAATTGACAGTGGCGCACCGAAAACTTCAGTTGGCGCTATTGGAGATTATGCAGTTGTATTTGAGACTGTAGATGGCAGCGGATCTTATGTAGGTAGTAAAGAAAGAGCAAAACTTTATTATAAATCAGCAGGTAACACACAAGCAGGCGTTACATCAGGACAATGGGTAATTGTTGGATCTAACGATTGGCAAGCAAGCCACGCAACTATTACAGGTGGCGTTACTGTACCTGGTACTACTACATTAACAGCAGGTCGTTTTTTACTTAATGATACATTCATTAATGTTGCTGGAACAGACACATTAACAAATTTAGTAGCAAAAATAAACGGCGCAGGCATTACAGGAGTCACAGCAGCAAACATTAATGGTACACTTTACGTGTACAACGATGGTACTGCATCAGCAGACGGATCTACAGCAGATGCTTCGATAAGAATTGAAAATGATACTGCTGATTTAGACGAAATTGGTATTGAAGAAAAGACTTATTATGGTCCAGCACTTCAACAAACACCACATACAAATCCACCAAGTTGGAAATCAACCGGAGGTGATACTCCACGTCCAACAGGAAGTGTATGGGTTAAAACAACATATCCAAATAGAGGTTCAGATTGGCAGGTTAAGCAATGGGATTCAGCATCTACAAGTTGGGTAACTTATAGTGCTCCTTTATATGCATCAACTCACGCATCACTTTACTACTTAGATAGAGCAGGTGGCGGCGCAAATCTTCCTATAGATAGCCTTGTTGTTCAAACTAATGCTACTGAAAATAGCGGATTTGATTCTAGTCCTAACACAGCAGAATTCCGTGTGTGGAGAAGAGCTGTAGTAGGTCAAACTTCAATTACTTCAGCGATTATTGGCAGTGGTTCACTTACAGGCGGTAGTAACACATTAACTATTGCTGAAAGTATTAAGAATCAAGTTGAATTAGACACTGGTATTGCTGTTACATTTACAGCAGCAAGTGACGCAACTGATGCAGATACAATGGCAGGTGCTATTAACGCAGCAGGATTTACTAATATTGTTGCTAGTGTTGATAGTGATAACAAAATTACAATAACTCACAAATTAGGCGGTGATTTCCGCATCACAGACGGTGCTAATGCTCCAGCAGGAAGCATATTTACTTCGTTTAATTTAGACACAGGTGGCGGTACTGCTAACTTCTATGATGCTCCAGCAGGCGCTTCAGAAGATTATATTGCTAGTAACTTTAAACCACTTGCGGCAGACGACTTCTTTGCAAGCGTAAATGATCCAACTAATGATCCAACAGATGGTACATTGTGGTATAATCCAGAATTTAGTGATGTTGACATTATGATCAACGACGGAAGTGCTTGGGTTGGATACCAAAATTTCAATTCAGACTATGCAAATACTGATCCAGAAGGTCCACAGGTTACTGCTAGTGAGCCTACTGTACAGTCAGATGGTTCAGACTTAGTAGATGGTGATATTTGGGTAAGCACAGCAGATTTAGAAAACTTCCCAACAATTTATCGTTACAACGGTGATTTGTTAGAGTGGGTACAGATTGATAAAACCGATCAAGTAACTGAAGAAGGTGTATTATTTGCAGACGCACGTTACAGTACTTCGGGTGCAACCGGTGATACAGCAGGAAGTATTATAGATTTACTAACAAGTGACTTTGTAGACTTTGACTGCCCAGATCCAGCACTATATCCAAAAGGTATGATGCTTTGGAATTTACGTAGAAGCGGCGGAAATGTTAAACGTTATGTTAGCAACTACGTCGATACTAACGACAGAAATGCAAGATACTCAACTACTTCTACAGAAGAAGCAGCAGGTGGACAACCAATGAGTAGTTATGCAACAGATCGTTGGGTTACTGCTTCAGGAAATCAAGAAGACGGTTCGGGTTCATTTGGTAGACACGCACAACGTATGGTAGTTGTACAGGCACTTAAGAGTGTTGTTGATACAAGTGATCAAGTACGTGACGAAGAGCGTAGAAACTTTAACTTAATTGCTGCACCTGGTTATCCAGAGTTAATGAGCAACTTAGTTAACTTAAACATCGACAGAGGTTTAACAGCATTTGTAATCGGTGATACTCCTTTCCGTTTACCAGCAGATGCAACAAGCCTAACTAACTGGGGTACTAATGCAAACTTAGTTGTTGACAATAACGATGACGGTATTGTTACATACGATGAGTACTTAGGATGTTTTTATCCAAACGGATTTACAACTGACTTAGGTGGTAGTAACGCAGTTGTTCCTGCATCGCATATGATGTTAAGAACTATTGCACTAAGTGATAATGTTTCTTATCCTTGGTTTGCTCCAGCAGGTACTAGACGTGGTGGTATTACTAACGCAACAGCAGTTGGTTACATTGATGGTGACACAGGTGAATTCCAAACTGTAGCACTTAATGAAGGACAGCGTGATACACTTTATGATTTAAAAGTTAACCCAATTACATTCTTTAACGGTGTTGGTCTTGTTAACTACGGTCAAAAGACTCGTGCTAGAAACGCAAGTGCTTTAGATAGAATCAACGTTGCACGTTTAGTGGTTTACTTACGTACACAGTTAAACAGATTAGCTCGCCCTTATATCTTTGAACCAAATGATAAGATTACTAGAGACGAGATTAAGCAAGCAGTAGAGAGCTTACTACTTGAATTAGTAGGCTTGAGAGCACTATATGACTTTGCAGTTGTTTGTGATGAAAGCAACAACACACCAGCAAGGGTTGATAGAAATGAACTATATGTAGACATTGCTATTGAACCTGTTAAGGCTGTTGAATTCATTTACATTCCGCTGAGAGTTAAGAACACAGGAGAAATTTAATTATGCCTATTACTTCACTTAATAACTTTGGCGTACCAACACCAGGAGGCGGCAACCAAGTGTTGTTAATGCCTAAACTCAAGTATCGTTTTAGGGTAACACTCCTTAACTTCGGTGCTGAAGCGGCAACAGAATTAACAAAACAAGTTGCAGATGTAACTCGTCCTAATGTAGGATTTGAAGAAATTCCATTAGAAGTTTACAACTCACGTGTATACCTAGCAGGTAAGTATACGTTAGAACAAGTAACATTAAACTTACGTGATGATGCAAGTGGTTTCGTACAGAAACTAGTTGGTCAACAAATCCAGAAGCAATTCGATTTTATTGAGCAGGCTTCTGCACGTAGTGGTGTTGATTATAAGTTTACAACACGTATCGAAATACTAGACGGTGGTAACGCTAATTTAGCACCGGTTGTATTAGAAACATTTAATCTTTACGGTTGTTTCTTAACATCAGCAGATTATGGTAACTTAGAATATGGTGCAAACGAAGCAGCAATGGTTGCATTAAGTATCCGTTACGATAACTTAGAGCAATGGGCTACTGATGCTAGTGATGTTAGCGCAGTTGGCGGCATTGGTGCAGCAGTTGGACGTACAGTAGCAACAGCAGGACAAGGTGGTTTAACTACTGGTTCAGGCACTTAATAAAAAAGAATCATTTGATTCAAAAGGCCCAGGTTTTATCCTGGGCTTTTTTTATGGATAAATATTAGTATGGCAAATAAATTCACAAGATTCTTACAAGGTTTCGGCAACGGCTTAACTAGTCCTAAAGGATTAGTAAGTAACTGGCAACACGCAACTCGCTTGTTTATCGATGATACAATGCGTCTTGCTCCTAAACATAAATTTAATTATTATGTTCATTTTGACTTTGATAAGATGGCTGTGAAGGCTCCTGGCTTTTCAAATAAACATATGCAAGAAGCCGGTATCCTAGTTAAAACTTGCGACTTACCTAAATTTAGTTTCGATCTGCGTACACTAGAACAATACAATCGTAAGAAAAAAGTTTATACTAATATAAACTATGATCCTATTACATTCACAATGCACGATGATAATAACGGTGTTATTAATGCTCTATGGGCAATTTATTATGGTTATTATGTTAAAGATAGAAGTTTACCTCAAATGGGTTTCAATGCCAATCATTACAGAAAGTCAGAAGGCGGGTTACACGGCTTTAGATATGGCTTAGATAATAATAGAACCTCTGACATATTTAGATCAATTAGTATCTACACAATGGGACGTAGACGTTTTACAGGTTACACTTTAATTAATCCAAAAATTGCACAATGGCAGCACGGCAACCGAGATCATTCTGCTTCAACTGATATGGCTGAAAGTACAATGACAGTGGAATACGAGGCAGTACAATACAGTGCAGGAAAAGTATCTTACGGCACGCCGACAGGATTTGCTACATTACATTACGATACAACTCCAAGTCCATTAAGTGTTGCAGGCGGAGGTGTTTCTAACTTACTCGGCGATGGCGGAGTATTAGATGGCATCGAACAGGTATTTGGTGCATTTGATAGCGGCGCAGCATTTTCAAGTCCTGCAGGATTCTTAAGTACTGTTGCCAAGGGAATCAATACTTATAAAAACTTTAAAAATTTAAATTCGGATAGTTTATTAACAGAAGGACTAAATGTATTACAAACTCCAGGTGCTATTAACACAATAGGTAATGGAGTTACTGGTTTAATTGGAAGTGTATTTCCAAAGAACCCGTCAGCAAATACAACTACGTCTGCATCAGCAAAACCAGTTACAAATAACCAATGGGTCAACCCGGACACATTCTCACCTTTTTAAGGATTTAATATGGCAACTAACTTACCACCCCGCGAACTAACAGACAGTGCTGCACCTACACGTTTATATTTTGACAATTACGGTGTTGCCCCTATAGAATTTTTAGGCGTCGAAGTTGATGCTGCTGTTTCTTTTTTTAAAGCAAGAGGATTTGATACAGATGCTGCGAACACTTCTGCAATAACTATTTTAAAACAAGCAAAAGCAGAAGGTGCTCCTGTATTTAAAATATTAGATACACTAAAAGGTTTTGATGAAACTGAAATTAGTTCGTTAATTGCGCAAATACTTAACGGTAATAGAACACCTACATCTACATTAGGTTATAAACAAGAAGTTGGAGATATTTCTAAAACAAGGAATATAGCACCATAATGGCTAAGTTTGCTCAGGGAAAGTTTGAAATGAAGAACCCTGACAAATATGTAGGGACAAAAACACCAACATCGAGAAGTAGTTGGGAATTTGTTTTTATGCGTATGTTAGATGAACACCCTGGTGTACAACACTGGGCAAGTGAAAGTATAAAGATTCCTTATAGAGATCCTTTAACAGGAAAACATACTGTATATGTTCCAGACTTTTTTGTTGTGTATCAAGATAAGAACGGACAAAAGCGTGCAGAGGTAGTAGAAGTTAAACCTGCTAACCAAACACTAAGAGAAAAGGTTGGTAAGAGTTTATATAATCAGGAACAGTATGTTAAAAATATGGCCAAGTGGGAAGCAGCAAATGCCTGGTGTAAACAACAAGGAGTAAAGTTCCGAATTGTTAACGAAGATGATATTTTTCACACTGGCGGCAAAAGAAGATAAGTATTATTATGACTAAGAAATTAGAAGAATTATTCAATCTTGAAGAAACTGAAAAAACTCCTAACGTTGAGGAAGTTTCTGCAGAAATGATAGAAGAAAAACATCAACAGGTTCGCAGTGTTGATGACAGTTATGCTGCGGTAGATGAGATTACAAAAAGTTTGCCACAGGTTGCGGAACTTGACGATCTCGGCGAAGGTGATCTAGACAAATTAGCATCAAAAGCAGAACAAGCATACGACGATTTAATGGACTTAGGTATGAATGTCGAAGTACGTTATAGCGGACGTATTTTTGAAGTTGCAGGAGGTATGCTAAAAAGTGCTATCGACGCAAAAGCAGCCAAAGTCGAAAAGAAATTAAAAGCAGTTGATCTACAACTTAAAAAGTACAAGATTGACAAAGATAACAACGAAGATCCTAATAATATTATGAACGGCGAAGGGTATGTAATTACCGATCGTAACGAACTTATGAAGAAATTAGGCAAAAAGGACTAAATACACATATGAAAACCTTTAGAGAATATTTAACTGAAAGCAAAAAGCAATTTGCATACAAAGTAAAAATTGCTGGCGAAGTTCCTGAAAAATTTGCAGAGAATTTAAAGAAACATTTATCAGATGTTAACTGTTCTACTTGTAGCGAAGGGCAAAAAATACCTGTTTCGCACTTTCCTGTAGATTTTCCAGAGCACGAAGAACATAAAGAAGTTACTGTTTTTGATGTTATTACAGATTATCCTACAACACCGCAACAAATTTCAAAACACGTTACTGAAATCGGTGGACACAGTTGTTGTTTTGTTGTTAAAACAGCAACAGATCCAACTGAAATAGAACAAGCTCAGTTTGTTGCTGAAAAGAGCGGTACTTCATTATTAGGTGCAGAATACGAAGATAATATCAAGCATAAAAATTATTTTGGTGATGACTTTAACAAAAGTTTCTTACAGCAACTTTCTAAAGATGCTGCAGAACGCAAGAAAGAAGTTGGTCATAACGAAGAAGCAATGAAAGATGTTGATGTTTTAGCATCTCAAATGAAAGAATTTAAACAAGACAAAGCAGGTGCTAATAGTCCTGTAGGGAGTAAATAATGGATTTTAACCAGTTATTAAACACAATGCAGGCAATTGATTCAACCCCTGCTACTGAAGCAGACACAAGTGAGTGCGGAATGGAAATGCCACCAATGCCGGCAAAGCCAGACACTCCTCCACCAAGTATGAGCGTTAACGTTAATGCACAAGGTATGGATAACATTGAATCAATGTTGGCTCTTATGGCAAAACTTAATGATGCAGGTAAAGCAGATATGCCAAGTATGGCACCTATGCCAGCAATTATGCCATTAGATAAAATGATAGGTCCTAAGCCAGATATGGATGGTGACAACGATGATAAAGTTGGAGGTGAATTAGACACTGACTACGACAATGATGGCAAATTAGACAAGCACGAAAAAGATCACGCTGATGAGATGCCAATCATCAAGTCACTTGATAAAGACGGCGACAAAGATCACGATATGGACGATCACAAGAAAGAAGTTGCGCCTACTACAATGAAAGCATCGCCGGGCAGCGATGAAGACGATGATGTTAATCGCTACCCAGATGGTTCGGTAGTTGGACCAACAGGCGATCCAGACGGTGGATCTGCTTCAGACGATGACGAAAAGAAAGAAGACGGCGTTGGAATAGGAAAAGCTCTAGCAGGCGCAGCAGGCGCAGCAGCAGGAGTTGGTACAGCAGCAGCAATGAAAGGTGTTGACGAGAAAGATCCCGATGCAGCAGATAAAATGAAGCCAGGTATGGCAAATGCTGCCGACGATGATGACGATGACGAAAACTTAAAAGACGATATCGCAGCATTGTTACAATTAGCAGGTCAAAAACTAGAAGCATATATGAACGAGCCAAATGAAGTTCGTAAAGATGCTGACTATATGAATAACAAACTAGCAGGCGGTATGAACCGTCCTAAAGATACTCATCCTCCAGTTGCAGGTGGAGATAATCCAATGCAAAAAGTTAGAGAAGGCGATGAGTTGAGAGCAAAGATTCACGAAGAACTTGCTGCTAAATTAGCAGAGATTAAAGGAGCAGAATAAAATGGCAGACTTATTAACAGCAACAATAGGCGGCGGTAGTTCGAAATTAGTCGCTGAAAATCGTTTAAGTGTAGAAGATGCAACAGTTGTTGATTATATGGGCAATAAAGATTTAACTATGTTTACGGTTGATTTTGTTGCTGCTGCAAATGCAGAAACTGGCGCTAACGAAGCAATTCAAGGAGTTATTGAAAGTATCGGTAAGTACGCTACTATTGTTATTCGCGGTGCTTTGTTTGATACTAATACTCAAATGTGTTTCGCAGTAGAAACTCCAAATGATTCATTAGATTGGGACGGTGCTGGCGCAGAAACACTTGTTGAACAAATTGAAGACGAAATTCAAGCACTAGGTGCTACATACGGTAACAACAACTTTGATATGACTGCTGTTACTTGTACAGTTAAAACAACTTTCCAATTAGCATAATTTTATATAAATCCAAATAGGGCCTACGGGCCCTATTTTTTTGAGTAAATAATTGTATGGCAAAAAGTTTAGACGGCAACTTAATTAAGAAAGCTCACGCCCAACAACGCTATACACTAGAGGAAGTAAAGCATCTTGAAAAGTGTATGGATCCTGTTGATGGTCCTTTATACTTTGCTAAAAACTTTATACAGATACAGCATCCAACACGTGGTAGTATACCGTTTGATATGTACGAGTATCAAGAACGCTTGATACATTCATACCACGATCACAAACAAAGTATAGCAATGTTACCTAGACAGATGGGTAAGACCACTTGTGCGGTAGCATACTTGTTATGGTACACAATGTTTGTCCCAGACTGTCAAGTGTTAATCGCAGCACACAAATATGAAGGTGCTAAAGACATTATGGATCGCTATCGTTTTGGTTACGAGAACTTACCTGACTTTGTTCGTGCAGGTGTATACAGTTATAATCGTAACACTATTGAATATGATAACGGTGCTAGAATACAAGCAACTACTACAACAGAAAACACTGGACGTGGTAAGTCGCTTTCATTAATATACTGTGACGAGTTTGCGTTCGTGCAACCTCCTGAAAAAGCCAAAGAGTTCTGGACTGCACTATCGCCTACACTAGCAACAGGTGGTAAGTGTATGATTACAAGCACACCAAACTCAGACGAAGACCAGTTCGCTATGATATGGACTGAAGCACAGAAAAAGTTTGATGAACACGGTAACGAAAACGAAAAAGGTGAAGGCATAAACGGTTTCTTTTCTTACTTTGCACATTGGAGCGAACATCCAGATCGTGACGAAGAATGGGCAAGACTAGAAAAAGCAAAGATTGGAGAACAACGTTTCCGTCGAGAGTTTGAATGTGAATTCTTAATCTTTGATGAAACACTTATTAACTCGGTTAAACTTGCGGAACTTGAAGGTATCGAACCTGTAATGAATATGGGACAAACACGTTGGTATTCAAACATTGATAGAGATTCTACCTATCTTGTAGCATTAGACCCTAGTTTAGGCACAGGTGGAGACTATGCTGCTATACAGGTATTTGCTATGCCTGAAATGAAACAAATTGCAGAGTGGAGACACAATACTACACCAATACAACAACAAGTAAAACATATGAGAGAAATACTCAAATATATTTACGATGAAGCAGCAGCAAAAGGCAATCCAAATCCACAAATTTATTATAGTGTAGAAAATAACACACTAGGTGAAGCAGCACTTGTTGTTATTAACGATATCGGAGAAGAGAATTTCCACGGATTATTCCTAAGCGAACCTATTAGAAAAGGACACGTTAGACGTTTCCGTAAAGGATTTAACACTACACACAAAGCAAAGATTACTGCGTGTTCAAAGTTTAAAAATTTACTAGAAACACGTAAAATGGAAATATATTCTAAGCCTTTAATATCAGAACTAAAAACATTCATAGCAAGTGGTGTTAGTTTTAGAGCAAAAACAGGCGAACACGATGACCTAGTTATGTCATTATTGTTGGTGATTAGGATGGCAGACGTCTTAGCAGATTGGGATCCTAAAATTTACGAAAAAATGACGGAAAAAATCAATGAAGAGACAATGCCAATGCCGATCTTTGTAAGTACAGGTTTTTGATAAATATTAATATGGACGCGACTAGCAATATTGCAACAGATTTATTTTATAAGATTCGTAGTAGATTCACCGGATTAAAACTTGGTGATGCTTCTGGACAGATTACTATTAACCCAGAAGATGCACGATTCTTTGATTTTGATTACGTTAGCGAAAACGAAAAACCAATCGGACACGTTAGCGTTAGTTTAGCCGAGCCTAATTCAATGAAAGTTTATTTTTCTACTGGAATTACTGAAGGTATGGACGATGGACAAAAAGATGGCTGGTATAAATTTTTAAGAGAATTGCGTTCATTTGGCAAACGCAGATTATTAGCATTTGATACACGCGATATAGCAAAAGATAATTTAGATAAAAGAGATTACGCATTTTTAAGTCAGCACGCTCAACCTACGCCTGCTGATAACAATACAATGATTAAACCAGTCGGAGAAGGTATGATGAACGAAAGTAACTTGTATGGTACAAAAACAATGAGTTACCAAAAACTAGAAGATACTAAACTTATTATTAAACATAGTAAGGCAGTAATGGATGATATGGCACCAGGAGCAAGAAGTAGAAATATTTCAGCGCTGTTTGTTGAAAATCAAGACGGTGAAAGATTTAAATATCCATTTGTACACCTAGCAGGTGCTCGTGCAATGCAACGTCACGTTGCTAACGGTGGCTTACCATACGATGCTGTAGGTGAAAGTATTGTTACAATGAGTGAAGAAATTGCTCAACTAAAAAGTTTTTCAAACTATGTAGTACGTAACGACTTAATGAACTCCGATACAAACGAAGTTGTTATGCGCAGTCAATCACAGTTAGATAAACTACGTGAAACTGTTGCTAAGATGGCAAAACAATCACACTACGAGGCTTATGTAGAAAACTTCCAGGCAAGAGAGGCAGTTGAAATGTCTGACGAAATGATGGAAGATTTTAAAGAAAAATTCACCGTTAAAAAGTTTAACGAAGAAATGTCAGATGTATTTCCTGTACTAGCAAGACTAATGGCTGAAGAAAATACAATAGGCTATGACGACATAGTCGCAAACATTCAAACAGATGAAGTGGCTGAACAAGAAGAAACAGTAAAGGCTCACCCAATGGATAAATTTGAAAACTGGGCTATGAACCTCGGTGAGGATAGCCCAATTCAAAGCGAAGATACTGAAGAACGTGAAACCGCTATACAAAAATTAAATTCTCTTGTAGGTGAACATTTTCCTGCAGGTGTAGACGGTATTAATGCTATTGAAAGTTTAGAAGGTATTATTGATGATCCTAAACTTGAAGCAGACATTAAAATGAAAGCAAAAGAAGATCCAGAGCAATGCATACGTCCATTGATTAAAGCCTGGGTAGAAGAAAATGCTCCAGATGCATTAGGTGAACTAGACTTTGGTGATATGACAGATGAGCCTGCAGTAGGTGCAGACCAAGTTGAACCTCCAACTGAAAGCACAGAAGAAGGTGAGCAGAAGTCTATGACTACACAAGAACTAGCAGAATTTATTAGTTCATTCTACGATAAAGAGTCAGGCACATTCCCTAAAGGACCAGAAGGTGTTTGTACTATGGTAGGCAAGAAGTTTGGCGAACAGGCTGAGATGATTGCTCGTAAGTTTGTAGAGCGTATGGCTCCTGAGCAAGAAGCAGGTGCTGAAAAAGTTGAAGCACAGGCTGAACAAGAAAACGAAGAACTAGATCGTATCAAAGCACTTAGTGGATTTTAAAGGACAAAAAATGTCGCAACATTTTGATCAGGAACTTGACGTAACCGCCGATAGTTATCCAACTTATTATGAAAGGATAATATCCAGATTAAGAACCGAAATGGTTCGCGGGGAAATTGTAAAAATTTCAACCTCAACTGATCCCACGATACAACATTTTTTAAATCAATTATTTACATACGAAAGATTTTGTAGAAATAACAACATCTTAGTAAAAGAAGAAACAGATTCTGCAATTATCTTTTATATCAAAAGATTAATTTAATCTTACCAAACTATATCACTTTTCTCGAAAAAACACTTGACTTAGATAAATACTGATAGCATAATATACATTATGCTTAAAAAGGCATACATTTTTATAAAGGCAAACAGGAGGCTACAAAAATGGCAACATTAGCAGAAATCCGCGCAAAACTTCAAGAAGCGCAAAACAATCAAAGCGGCAACCGTCAATCTACAGGCGGCGACAACGCAATTTACCCACACTGGAATATGCAAGAAGGCAAAGAAGCCGTAGTTCGTTTCTTACCTGATGGTGATTCTAATAACACATTCTTTTGGGTAGAGCGTGCGATGATTAAATTACCATTCGCAGGTATCAAAGGCGAAACTGATTCACGTAACACTATTGTTCAAGTACCGTGTGTTGAAATGTACAATGACGGAACTACTTGTCCAATCCTTTCAGAAGTACGTGGTTGGTTTAAAGACCCAGCACTAGAAGATATGGGTCGTAAATATTGGAAGAAGCGTTCATACATCTTCCAAGGTTTCGTTACAGAAGATCCTCTTAACGAAGAAACTACTCCAGAAAATCCTATTCGTAGATTTATTATTGGTCCACAAATTTTCCAGACCATTAAATCAGCACTTATGGATCCAGAGTTGGATGAATTACCAACTGATTACTTACGTGGTGTAGATTTCCGTATTGCTAAAACTAGTAAAGGCGGATTTGCTGACTATTCAACTTCAAAGTGGTCACGTCGTGAGCGTGCTCTTACTGATGAAGAACAAGCAGCAATCGAATCACACGGGTTGTTTAACTTGTCAGACTTCCTTCCTAAGAAGCCAGGTGATGTTGAACTTCAAGTAATGAAAGAAATGTTCGAAGCATCAGTTGATGGTGAAGCATATGATCCAGATCGTTGGGGTCAATATTTCCGTCCAGCAGGAATGGCACAACGTACAGGTGATCCTAATGTTGCTCCAGCAGCACCTAAAGCAGAAGCAGCACCATTTGAAGCAGATCCAGCACCTGCTCCTGCTCCAGCAGCAGAAGAAGCACCAGCAACAGATGGTGATAACGCAAGTCGTGCTCAAGACATTCTTGCAAAGATCCGCGCTCGTAATAACTAATTAACGAGTTTGTGAGAGTTCCGGCAAAAACTTCCGTACGGTAATCAGCGAAGTCTCTCACTCTTTAATAAGAGGGAATAAAATGGCAAAAGCATTTGATATTAGTAAATTTAGAAAAACCCTAACCAAATCCATCGACGGTGTTGGTATCGGGTTTAATGATCCTACTGATTGGGTAAGCACAGGTAACTATGCTCTTAACTATCTAATTAGTGGTGATTTTCACAAAGGTGTTCCACTAGGTAAAGTCAGTGTATTCGCAGGTGAATCGGGTGCAGGCAAATCATATTTTGCGAGTGCTAACATTGTTAAAGCAGCACAAGAGCAAGATATTTTTGTTGTACTAATTGACTCTGAGAACGCATTAGACGAAGCGTGGTTACACGCACTTGGTGTAGACACTTCAGAAGAAAAACTACTAAAACTTAATATGGCAATGATCGATGACGTTGCCAAAACTGTTTCAGAGTTTATGAAAGACTATAGAGATATGGCAGACGAAGATCGTCCTAAGGTATTGTTTGTAGTTGACTCACTAGGTATGTTGTTAACACCTACAGATGTAGACCAGTTTGGCAAGGGCGATTTAAAAGGTGATATGGGCCGTAAGCCTAAGGCACTAACAGCACTTGTACGTAACTGCGTTAATATGTTTGGCAATTATAATGTTGGTATGGTATGTACAAACCACACTTACGCATCACAAGATATGTTTGATCCAGATGACAAGATTTCAGGTGGTCAAGGCTTTATCTACGCTTCGAGTATTGTTATCGCAATGCGTAAACTAAAACTTAAAGAAGATGAAGATGGTAACAAAGTAAGTGATGTACGTGGTATTCGTGCAGCCTGTAAAGTAATGAAAACTCGTTACGCAAAACCGTTTGAAGGTGTACAGGTTAAGATTCCATATGAAACAGGAATGGATCCGTATTCAGGATTAGTAGATCTGTTTGAGGCAAAAGGATTACTTAAGAAAGAAGGTAATCGACTTAAATACACAGACCTTGCAGGCGAAGTACATTTAGAGTACCGCAAGAACTGGACTGGCGATAAGTTAGAATTAATTATGCAAGACTTACTCAAAACTCCAGAACTAGCAGACGCCGAAGAGGTAAGTATTGAAGAACCTCAAGCGGAGACTATTGAATGAATGAAGATCTAATTGCAGACCTTTGGACAACGTTTTCGGAGCATATTCCTGAAAAGCATAGACAAGATACAGCATATGAATACATTAACGTTTTATTAGATTATGGAGTGAAAGAATCTGTAATTGAAGGTTTAATGGGTGTTGATCCTATCTTAGATGCTGCTGTAGAATATGCAATGGATGATGAAACCATTGGTGACAGTGATGAAGAAGAAGATTACGGCTTTGAAGATTAAAAAATGAATTGGTACGACGCAGTTTCTAAAGATATAGGCAAGATTCCTGACGCTGTTGATTATTTTAATAATGAACTATTAGCGGCCAAGGCAGATCAAAAAGTTTCTGGTAGATTAGAAAAGATATCAGCAGAAATGCCTGCAATTGTAGAAACACGTTTTAGCCAACTTCAAGAAATTGAAGCCATACTCGAATACTTAAATATCGAACTCCGTCGTCTACGAAGTTCACACTTTAGAAAATATGTTGAAAATTATCAACGTGCCCTTAGTTCTAGAGATGCTGAAAAGTTCGTAGACGGCGAAGCCGATGTTATCGACTTTGAAAAAATTATCAACGAATTTGCTCTAATTCGTAACAAATGGCTAGGCGTTATTAAAGGCTTAGATATCAAACAATGGCAGGTTAGCAATATCGTAAAGTTACGAACTGCTGGCTTAGATGATGCCACTCTTTAACTAGACTAATTAACTGCGCATATAAATATGCGTATGAAGATAGTATTAATCACCGGCGGATTCGATCCGCTACATTCCGGACATATTGCTTACATTAAAGAAGCAGCAACATTAGGTGATTATCTAGTTGTTGGTTTAAATTCAGACGAATGGTTAGCACGTAAAAAAGGTAGAAGTTTTATGCCTTGGGAAGAACGTGCAGAAGTGCTCGTACACTTACAAATGGTCGATCGTGTTATTAATTTTGACGACAACGATAACACTGCTATTGATGCTATTAGAAAGGTAGTTGGACTGTTTCCAAGATCAGAAATTATATTTGCAAACGGCGGTGATCGAACACAAGAAAATATTCCTGAAATGTCTGTTGCAGACGTTAAATTTGTTTTTGGTGTTGGTGGAGAAGATAAAAAGAATTCAAGTAGTTGGATACTAGAAGAATGGAAGGCACCAAAGACAGAACGTGACTGGGGTTATTATCGTGTACTACACGAAGTAGAAGGTTGTAAGGTAAAAGAACTTACAGTCGATCCGGGTCAAAGTTTATCAATGCAAAAACATAGATGGCGTAACGAATACTGGTTGGTAAGCGAAGGCAAATGTGTAGTTAATAGTAAATTAGAAGGCGGCTATGCTATGCCTCCTAAACAACTAGAAAAGCACGACGAGTATACAATACTATGCGGTGAATGGCACCAACTAACTAATCCATTTGATCAACCGTGTCGAATTGTAGAAATACAATATGGTAAACAATGTGAAGAAGAGGATATAGAAAGAGAATGAGTGATTGGAATCCTTGGATCTTCTTAAGTAAAGGAGAAGAAGATCAATATGTAAATTCTTTTTGTAAAGGAACAAAAGGTATACTTGTTGACTCGAATACGTTTGTATGGGACGATTATGATGAATATACACCTATTGTTATGCGTGGAATCTTAAAGAAAAAAATCATACACAAGTGTTGGAGGAAAGATCGTCCATTCTACTATATTGACACTGGATACTTTGGTAATGAAAAAACAATAGCCAATCCAAACGGATGGAAGTACTGGCATAGAATTGTTAAAAATGATCTTCAACACCAGGATGAAATTATTGAGCGTCCGGATGATAGATTTAGATTATTTCGTAGAAGATTTAGACCTTTTAAAAAAGGTGGTCGAAAAATTTTGTTAGCAGCACCTGATGAAAAACCAATGAAGTTTTATGGATTGAATTTAGATGATTGGATCGAGGATACCGTTGCTGAGATTAAAAAACATACTGATCGTCCTGTAGAAGTTCGCCGCCGCGATAAACAGCGTGCGGATAGATTAACAAATACACTAGAAGAAGCATTGGACGATGATGTATTTGCGTTGGTTACTTACAATAGTAATGCTGCTGTAGAATCAATTTTTCACGGTATTCCTACATTTACATTAGCAGATGCCCACGCAGCACATCCTGTTTCTTGTAGGGATCTAAGCAAAATTGATACACCGTATTATCCAAGTGCAGACAAGTTATATGCTTGGGGTTGTCATCTAGCATACGGACAATTTCACGTTAACGAAATGAAAACAGGCAAAGCAAGAAAATTATTAGAGGAACACTGGGGATGAAAGTTTTTATAGGTTATGATCCAAGAGAAGATATTGCTTATCAGGTATGTAAGCATAGTATTATAACTAAACAACCAGAAGCAGAAGTTCATCCATTAAAACAAACAGAACTTCGCGAAGCAGGTTGGTATTCAAGACCAGTTGATAAACTAGCAAGTACAGAATTTACATTTACACGTTTTCTTGTTCCGGAACTTACTAACTTTAATGGTTGGGCGTTGTTTATGGATTGTGATATGATTCTTACTACAGACATTAAAGAATTGTTTGATCAAGCAGATGATCGCTATGCTGTAATGTGTGTACAACACGATCATACCCCTAAAGAAGGTTATAAGATGGACGGGCAGAAACAAACTGTTTATCCACGTAAGAATTGGTCAAGTGTTGTTCTATGGAACTGCGGGCATCCTAGTAATAAAGTAGTAACTACTGATCTTGTTAATGATGAAAAAACAACAGGAAAATACTTACATAGATTTAGTTGGCTTAGAGACGAAGAGATTGGCTCATTAGATCATACTTGGAATTATCTAGTAGGATGGTACGATGATTATGAAAAACCAAAATTAATTCATTATACAGAAGGCGGACCTTGGTTTGAGCAACCCGAGTATCGTTTTTGTGAATTCCATCAAGAGTGGAAAGACGAATTAATCGATATGATGGGATTAACAGATAATGGCTAGGTCGAAAGATAAAGATCGTTTAGAAGAAGTATTTGCACAAAGTTCTAAAGGAATACTAACATCTGATTCTAACGATACTAAACCGTTAGTAGTGAGAGGTGTAACAGCAAAAACAGAAATGGATATGTGTTCTAACGCCGGAAGAGACTTTTACTTTATAGATACCGGATATTTAGGAAACTTTCCAAGCCCAGGTAACCCTAAAGGATCTAAAATGTGGCATCGTATTGTAAAGAACAAGATGCAACAAGATGAAATAAAAATAAGAAACAGTGATCGATGGGAACGTTTAATTAAACAAGATCCTAATTTAGAATTTAAAGGTTGGAAAAAATTTAACGAAAAGATTTTATTTGTTCCTCCTAATCCAAAAGCCTGTAGAGCGTTTAATATTAATTATGAAGAATGGATGGAAGAAACAAAACAAGAAATTCGTAAATATAGTGATCTTCCTATAGAAACACGTATTAAAGGATCTCGTTCTGAAAGAAATCATCAAAATACAATATATGATGCGTTACGAGGAGCATATGCTGTTGTAACATTTAATAGTATTGCAGCATTAGAAGCAATACTTTGGGGTGTACCTGCATTTATAGCAGTTCCGTGCGCGGCAACACCGTTAGCATCTATAGATTTATCAAACTTAAACGATCCTTACTACCCGGAAGAAGAAAAAATAAAACAACAGTGCTATAATCTAGCATACGGACAGTTTACAGTAGACGAAATACAAAATGGTACCGCTTGGAACATTCTAAAGGAACAATAATGAAATTATTACTTAACGATAAAGAAATAGCACATTTTTTAACAAATCAATTTGATTATCTTGCTAGACTTAAGGAAGTTCCTTACTTAGAAAATGAAACTGGCAGACACATAATGGATTATATTCGAAAAAGAAATAAATTTATTAAACTTGCTAGAGAATATGATCCGAACCCAGTTTATAAACCAACAGACGGCGAAAAAAAGAAATTTGCAAAGAAAATCATAAAAGCGGTTGAAGGTGATTTACGAGAATATCGTAAAATGTGTAATGACCGTCTACATTCTCTATACGAAAGTAATTTTAATGCCATACATAAAAACATCGATTATGTTATTGACAAGATTGGCTTAGAAACAATATTTAAATTATATAAAAAGTCAGAATATAAAAATTTTGTAAAAGGTACAGGATTATCTATCAACAAAAAAGCAGATTTTATGCGTCGTATGGACTTTACAGACTATACACAAGATGCTGTTATTAGAAATACTGTAGGTAACGAAGAATTATTAGTTACAAAAATAGATAAAGGTTATCCGATGTGGTTTATCGACAGCGGATACACTAATTTCTTAGAGCCTAACAAAAAATGGCATCGTTTAGTACGTAATCATTTACATTATGGCGATTATTTTGATGCACCAGTCGACAGATTAGGTAATTTTAAAACTTTCCCTCAACAATGGCGACAAGACGGTGAGTACATTTATGTAATTGAGCCAGGTCCATTTGCTGCTGCTATTTTTCACGCAGATTTAAAGAAATGGAAGTACGATGTTGAAGCAGAATTAAGAAAGTATACAGATAAGCCTATTAAATTTAGAGAAAAAGCACCTAAACGCGAAAGAACTAATTTGTACGAAGAACTTTGTAACGAAGATTATCATTGTATAGTCAGTATTAATTCTAATGCGGCTACTGAAGCGATTTGGGCTGGTGTTCCTGCCATAACTTTAGATAGGCACGTTACAAATCCTGTAACCGTTAATAAATTATCAGATGTAAACAACTTGTATAGAGGAAATCTTGCAAATTGGCTAGCATATTTAAGTTACAACCAATTTACAAAAGAAGAATTAATGAACGGTTATGCTCACAAGATGGTGGTGAAGTATAATGTCTAAATTAACAGCAGTTGCGTATTACGGCGGAATACCTAGAAGTAATAATAACCCAGAAAAGCCTTTAATTTTAGACAATTTCTTAGAAGGTGTTCGCAGAAGCGGAGATAATGCTATTGATCATCGTGGTATGAATGCTATTCCTTGCGATGTTGCCTTAATTCAAGGTTTTGTACACGAACACGGCAAGTCTGCACCACACTTACAGTTAAGAAGGAATGCAGTTGACTTACAAAAAAAGAACGGTAAGCGATCTTTAATTGTAGATAGTAACTTATTTTTATATGCCGACCCTGGAAACAGCAGGAGATACCTAAGATACAGTTTTGATGGAGTTTTTCCTACAACTGGTTTCTATTTTGATAAGGATATTATTCCAGGTCGTTGGGATAAAGTTAGTAGAGAACTAGGAATTACATTAAAAGACTGGAAAGAAGATGGATCTCACATTTTAATTTGTTTACAACGCAACGGTGGATGGTCGATGCGTGGTTTGCACGTTATGGAATGGTTGGATAATACAGTAAAAGAAATTAGAAAGTATTCTGATAGGCATATTATTGTTAGACCTCATCCGGGAGACAAAAAAGCAAGACAATATTTGAGAGTTAGGTACCCTAATGCTTCTATAAGTAGAAATCCTAACATTGT
>Ga0181572_10000591_pt1 | contig 26266 bp, 26 predicted proteins | sample 101ome_26_FD_133004 | JGI IMG/M metagenome (GOLD analysis project Ga0181572, IMG submission 133004) | Coastal salt marsh microbial communities from the Groves Creek Marsh, Skidaway Island, Georgia - 101408AT metaG (megahit assembly) | ecosystem: Environmental > Aquatic > Marine > Intertidal... | reverse complement strand
TACCGTTGTTTTATGCGAACTGAAATGGATTATCTGGTGCTCGAAAATTTCCTGCTGGCGAAGCCCGATCAGCCAGCTCAGCAGATGGACGAGGCCTGGCGTTACGAGTTTGAGTTGGATTAAGCATGGACCATTCGATTGAAGAATTAGACGCGAAGGGCCTCAGGAATTTTGGCCTGAGTTTCGGCGCAGTGGTAGCTATCCTGTTTGGATTGTTCTTTCCATGGCTCTTGGAACTGGCGTATCCGCGCTGGCCTTGGCTGTTGTGGGTAGGAATTGCCGTTTGGAGCCTCGTCGCCCCGCTGACGCTACGACCGTTTTACCGACTATGGATGAGGTTGGGCATCCTACTCAGCAAGATCACAACACCGGTAATTCTAGGCGCGGTCTACTTTCTGATTGTTACCCCGACCGGGTTGATCGCGAGATTATTTCGCCAGGATCCGATGCGCAGAGATTGTGGGGAGCACTGCGAGAGTTTCTGGCAGAACTCGGAGAAGAAGCCGCCTGAGCACATGGAAAACCCCTTCTGATACCTTAATTGCTTGGGCCGCCGTATTCAGTCGATCAGATTGTCGCTGCGCACGCGGTCTTTCTCGGCGGCAATATGCTGCGGGAGTACCCGGCCAAAGAGTTGTTGGGTTCGCTCGCCCCGGCCGATGACGCCGTCCTGCTCCGTGTAGGCCAAAATGGCCGCGTGTCGCGGTTTTGATCCGGGCGCAACACGGGTGACGCGGTGCAGCGAATAGCGCCCGCGGAAAATTTGCAGGTCGCCCGGTTCAAGATTCAGTGTGCGCACCCCTGCGCGACCTCCCTCTAGAATATCTTGCACTGCATCGAAACACTCTGCTTCAGCAGAGCGAATGCCAGGTACGTATTCGAATAAACCGCCTTGTTCCGCCGCATCAACAAGAATCGTCACGGCGAATTCATTGGTGTCGAAGTGCCAGGTGAATTGCTGCCCGGGATCAAGAATGTTGGAAGTCAGGCCGGCGAGGGGGTCTGAGTAGGGGTAAAGCGCCTCGAGACCAAGGCAGTCCGCCAGGAAGCGACTCAGCGATGGGTGCTCAAAAAGTAAGCGGTTGACAGTATTTGCTTCCCAAGCATCTCCCGGAATAAACCCACTTGATCGTTCGAGAAATGTGTTTACGGGGTGTCTGACGGGGTAGCCGGAATTAACCTCGGTGTGAAAGTAGGGGTTGATGCAGTCAGTCGAAAAATGAGTGGCGCCTTTACGGCAGGCAATCTCCTCCGACATGATTCGCAGAGCATCGGGACGGATAAACCGCTTCAATACCGCGCAGCCCTCATCCGCCAAGGACGCCCGCGACTCGGATACAGAGCGCTTGTACTCTTTGCGTCCTGGCTCGGCGAGCGGGAAGCGGTCTGTGTCAACGAATTGCTCAAGGTTCATTATGCTTCCCAATGAGGCGTCCAGTCGCCCTCCAATCTGAAAGACAGGTTGGTGTCTTCTTCAATTTGTTTTGCAACATGCATCTCGCCCGCTGTCAGGCCATAGCGTTGGCCGGCACGCTGAAATGCGGCTCTGGCCGTGTCGGTGAGGGGCAGTTTTGCGTCCAGCTGACACTGTAGCTCTTCAATCAGGCCCAGATCCTTTACGCAGAGGTCTAGCGGGAAGCTGGGGTCGTAGTGACCCGCGAAAACAGAGGGCGCGTCATGGTGCGCTACGAAGCTGTCAGCTACCGAATCTTTGATAGCGTCCCAGAGTGTTTCGAGTTCCACGCCATGGCGCATGCCCAATGCGAAACCCTCTCCAAGCGCAGCGGCGTGGATGAACCAGAGCTGGTTCGTGACCAGCTTGGTGACGGTGCCGGTGCCCAATGCGCCGCAGCGAATGACGCGCCCCAAATTCGAGAGAACAGGCTCGACTCGATCGAGCGCATCGTTTTCCCCACCAGCGAAAAGTGTCAGCTTGCCTTTGCGTGCCCCATCGACTGCGCCGGTGACCGGGCAATCTACAATGCTGGCTGATGTTTGGTCCGACCAATTAATCAATGTGTCCCGCCGATTGGTTGTGAGGTCGACCCAGATCTGTTTATCAGATAACGCATCTAGGACGCCGTCATCCAGCATCAGTGACTCGACATGGTCGGGTCGGGGCAGGGAGGTCAGCAGGATATCTACATCAGATGCGCAGGCCAGTGCGCTCTCTGCCGGGTGTAGCTGGGGACACGACGCAAAAGCCTCCGGCCGCCTGTCGTAGCCCATCACCTTGTAACCCGCTGAGACGAGGCGCTGTGCCATGGGACTGCCCATGGTGCCAAGCCCGATAAAGCCGATGGTCAGGTCCACGGGGTTCTCCCAAGCGACGGTTGGTCTAGGCTACTTTGCGGCCTTCTGAGACGTCAATGACATCACCACACCGGGCTTCGCGTACGTAGCGTAAACACCCTGGTCACGCTGGCGCCGCGCCATTTCGGCACGATAATAGGTGGCGACTTTTTATGTGTGCTTGACCCCAGATGCCTCGTCGTAGCCGCCCTGACCGCTGATCCTCGCCCACTGCTTGAATAGATCACTCGCCGGTACGGTGTTTTCGACAATCAGCTGTCGCCAGACCTCTGCGGCGCGCACATAGTAAGGCACGCTGCCGGGAAACATGGTGAGTGACAGCGCTTCGGCTAGCTCCAATTCGTTGACCTCCGCTTGATACGCCGCCTCGATCTGCCACTTCAGACCACGCCAGTTACCCAGGCATGTGTGAACCGCACAGGCTGTTATATGTGCTAACGCGGGAGTGACTGAACCGATTACCTGTTCAAACGCGGCGAGATACTGCTCTTGCGGTTGGGCGGTGGGGAGATGGGGCACCCAATGATCTTCAACAAACAGGTAGCCATCGCTGCCTTTTGTCATCGCGGTGATCGCGGTAGCCAGGCCAAGGTGTTCGGCATTGCCCCCAGCATCCACGAACCGCTTTACATGATGACTACCCAAGGATTCCTTGCAACTGACTAATACAGCGAGCCACACAAACTCGTGATCGTGGCGGCTGAGATGCCGCTCCGAGAGGGTGAGCGTGGAGTAGAGTGAGTCATATTGCTCAAGTAGGTGCGGCGTCGAAATTGCCATCAGGCCGTGGTGGGGTAGCAAATACCCTCGTTTTCCATGAACGTCGCTCAGAGTGGCGAGGGGATCGTGGTCGTTCATAGCACTATCTCCCCTCACTGATTTGTCTGATGGTGGATTGCAATTGATTCACGGATGTCCCCGACAGTTAGATTGCCGGGATAACATAAAAGTTTTGACTCAATGTGGCTATCAAATCTGGCCTACCGAACCGTAACCGGGTCTTTGGACAGCAGACGGGAGCGTGACGCGTGCCTGATAGAGCTAGGAAGAATGGTAGCTACGGGTGGACTTGAACCACCGACCCCAGCATTATGAATGCTGTGCTCTAACCAGCTGAGCTACGTAGCCACGAAAGGTAACCTTTGAGGCGCGCGATTCTGCAAAACTCCGTGATTGAAGTCAACCGGCTTGGTTCCCCAGTCGGCCCACTGGTCTTTATGCAGTCACTTGACCCTCTCACAGAGGGATAAACAGGCTAACCCATGACAGAAAAGCAAAATGAACCCTATTCAGGGCTAAAGGAAAGGCTGGCCGCAACAGAAGATGCCGCGCGCCCAGAGGCTGTTGCCAAGCGCCATGCGCGGGGAGGGCGAACCGCGCGGGAAAATCTCGCTGATCTGGCCGATGGGGCTCCGTTATCTGAGTATGGGCAACTTGCCGTGGCCGCGCAGCGAACACGTCGGGAGGGGGAAGCGCTATTCTCGGACACAGCCGCCGACGCAGTGATTACTGCCATCGGGCCGGTGAACGCCGCGCTATTTCCACCAGAGATAAACCGGACGGCCTTGATCGTTAATGACTATACCGTGCTGGCCGGGACCCAAGGTTATTTCCATCACCGCAAAATTGATCGATTGCTGTCGCTGGCGGCGCACGACCGATTGCCAATCGTGATGTTTACCGAGGGCGGGGGCGGTCGCCCGGGTGATACCGATGTGCTCGTCTCAATGGCGGGATTGAATGTTCCCACTTTTCACCGTTGGGCCGCATTGGCAGGCGAGGTTCCCCGTATCGCGGTCAACCATGGATTTTGTTTTGCAGGCAATGCGGCCCTGTTCGGCGCCGCCGACGTGCGTATCGCTACCGAGGCAAGTTGCATTGGAATGGCCGGTCCCGCCATGATCGAAGGGGGTGGTTTGGGGAGTTGGGAGCCCAAGGATATTGGCCCCGTCTCGGTGCACCGCAAAAACGGTGTTGTAGATATTGTGGTGACTGACGAAGCAGCTGCGACCGAAATGGCCAAACGGGTGCTTTCCTTTGTTCAGGGGCCTCTCGCTGATTGGCAGGCTTGCGATCAAACCGCTTTGTCGGCACTGATGCCGGCCAACCGCAGGTACGCCTTCGATGTGCGGCAGATCCTCAAGCATCTTTTCGACGTGGAGTCTTTCATCGAAACCCGGCCGGATATGGGACGTGCCATCGTCACAGGCCTCGCCCGCATTGAAGGACGGGCCGTTGCGGTATTGGCTAGCGATTGTCGTCACCTGGGAGGCGCGATTGATGGTGAGTCTGCCACCAAGGCAGCCGCGCTTTACCAGCTTGCTGAGCGATGGCGATTGCCTGTGGTGTCTTTCATTGATACCCCTGGCTTTATGGTTGGACCCGACAGCGAGGCGGAGGGAGCACCGCGGCTGATGTCAGACCTTTTTATCGCGGGGGCGACGCTGACTCAGCCAATTGTTGCGGTTTTCCTGCGACGAGCCTATGGATTGGGGGCTATGGCGATGACTGGGGGCTCGTTTGAGGTGCCGCGATACGCGATAAGCTGGCCGCAAGGAGAATTTGGGGCGATGGGGCTGGAGGGGGCTGTGCAGCTCGGCTTTCGTCAGGAACTGGCTGAGGCGCCAGACGAAGCAAGCAGGCAGGCGCTGTTCGATAAGCTTCTGGCGGAGATGTATGAAAAAGGCCGCGCAACAGAGGCCGCGAGTTATCTGGAGATTGATGCGGTCATCCAACCAGAGGATACTCGCGCGGCAATCGTTGCCGCACTGACTTGACGCCGTTTTTCACACGTTGAAACGGAAGTGAATGACGTCGCCGTCTGCGACAACGTATTCCTTGCCCTCCAGGCGCCACCGGCCCGCATCCTTCGCACCTTGTTCTCCCCGGTGAGAGACGTAGTCTTCGAAACCGATCACTTCAGCTCGAATGAAGCCCTTTTGGAAGTCTGTATGGATAACAGCGGCGGCTTCGGGAGCGGTGGATCCCACGCGAATCGTCCAGGCACGCACTTCCTTGGGGCCGGCAGTAAAGTAGGTCTGAAGGTTGAGTAAATCGTAGCCGGCCCGAATGACCCGGTTTAAGCCGGGTTCCTCCATGCCCATTTCTGCGAGGAATTCGATTTTTTCTTCTTCTTCCAACTCGATGATCTCTGATTCAAGCTTATTACAGATGACAACCACTCCGGCTCCCTCAGAAGCCGCATGAGTCCGAACTGCGTCAAGATGTGGGTTATTCTCGAAGCCGTCCTCAGCAACATTGGCGATGTACATGGTGGGTTTGGTAGTTAAAAGATGTAGCGTTTTTACCCGATTCCAGTCGTTTTCGTCCAAGGTCAGTGCACGTACGGGTTGGGCCTCGTTGAGCTGCGGCAACAATTTATTTTCCAAGAGTGCCTTCAAAGCAATCGCTTCTTTGTCGCCACTCTTAGCGGTTCGAACGACCTTGGTCAGTTGCTTCTCGCAGGATTCGAGGTCCGCGAGTGCGAGTTCCGTATTGATGGTTTCAATATCAGCAAGCGGATCAATCTGATTGGCCACATGAATCACATTGGGGTCATCGAAGCAGCGCACGACATGTGCGATGGCATCTGTCTCGCGGATATTGGCCAGAAACTGGTTGCCCAAACCTTCACCGTTAGAGGCGCCGGCAACGAGGCCAGCGATGTCTACAAACTCCATGGTCGCGGGGATAGAGCGCTCCGGATTCACCAGATCAGCGATCTGCGCCTGTCTTGGATCAGGTACCGATACAACGCCAGTGTTGGGTTCTATGGTGCAAAACGGAAAATTTTCAGCGTCGATCCCCGCCTGCGTCAGCGCATTGAAAAGCGTCGATTTCCCGACATTGGGTAACCCGACTATGCCGCATTGGATTCCCATGGTTATCAGTCCTCGTTGGGTTGAATGACTCGATGATTCTCGCTGTGGAGCGCCGTCATCGCTTTCACGGGATCACCATCAAGTAATAGTGGAAGCGCACTGATGGCTGACACAATGCTCGCTTCGATGGCCGTGTTGTCGGCAGAAGAGGCTTTGCTGAGCACCCAGGGTGACACTTTTCGCGCTGAGCCCGGGTGACCAATACCAATCCGTAACCGCCAGAAATCCTGTTGGCCCCCGAGTGCGGGAATAATGTCTCTCAGCCCGTTATGACCGCCGTGGCCGCCATCGAATTTAAAGCGCGCCTCTCCCGGCGCAATATCAAGCTCATCGTGGGCGATGAGAATATTGTCAGCTTCTATTCGGTAATAATGTGCCATGGCGCCGACGGAGCGTCCGCTCTCGTTCATGAACGTTGCAGGAATCAGCAACCTCACGTCGTGACCCGCGATATTGCCCCGGGCTGATTCTCCCAGCGCATTGCGATCACTCACCAAGCTCAGGCCATATTGCGCTGCGAGGCGACGCACAAAAAAGGCACCGGCGTTATGCCGAGTGCCTTCATATTGTGTGCCGGGATTGCCTAGCCCGACGATGAGTCGGATGGCGGACAAAGGCTACTTAGTCCTCAGACTCTTCAGATGCAGATGCTTCGGTATCAGATCCCGCATCGGCATCGCCATCATCCGCTGCGTCGTCCTCCGCCTCAGCCTCCTTGGCCCCGCGGGGAGCAATGACCGAAGCAATCGCGAGGTCATGGTCTTCTCCCAACTCAAGCGCTGTGGAGGTGACGCCTTCTGGTAGCGTGATGTCAGACAAATGAACGATTTGACCAAGCTCTACCTCGAGCATGTCGACCTCGAGATACTCCGGCAGGTTCGACGGCAGACATTGAATCTCGATATCGGTTGCTTGCTTCTGGATCATGCCGCCGCCGAGCTTGACGCCGGCGCAACGGTCTTCGTTGATAAAGTGCAGGGGAACATTCACTTTAATGGCTTGATCCATGCGGATTCGCAGAAAGTCTGCGTGCATCGGGAAACCCTTAGCGGGGTGCCGTTGGATATCCTTGATGATGGCGTTATGGGACTCGCCTCCCACCTGAACGCTGAGAATTGAACTGAAGCAGGCTTCGTTCTCAAGCATATGCTCAAAATCCTTGCGGATCAGAGTCAGGCTTTGGGCGGGTTGATTCCCTCCATAAATGACGGCGGGCATTTTGCCCTCGAGTCGACGCAGGCGGCGGCTCGCACCTTTCCCTTCGTCGGCTCGCGCCTCTGCAACTACAATAAAAGCTTCAGACATGGTCTGGCTCCTTAGTTAACACCACTTTGTCTGCGACCGACGCAGCGGTGGGTGGGTAAAACACTGTTCAGGAAAGATCGAACAGTGCGCTGATAGATTCCTCATTGCTGACGCGTCGAATGGACTCGGCAAGCAAATCAGCGATGGTCAGCTGACGGATTTTGCCGATTGCCAATGCCTCATCAGAGAGCGGGATGGTGTCTGTCACCACTAATTCATCAAGCTGAGATTGGCGGATATTGTCGAGGGCCTTGCCCGACAATACTGCATGGGTGCAGTAAGAGACGACTTTGGTCGCTCCCCGTTCTTTTAAAGCATTCGCCGCCGTGCACAGCGTGCCGGCGGTGTCGACCATGTCGTCAACCAGAATGGCAGTGCGTCCATCGACGTCTCCAATCAGATTCATGACTTCGGCCTCATTGGCTCGTGGGCGACGTTTATCGATAATAGCCAAGTCGGCGTCATCCAGCTGCTTGGCAATAGCGCGAGCTCTTACCACGCCGCCAATATCGGGCGATACGACAATGAGATTCTCGTAATTGCAGCGCGCAATATCTGCATTCAGAATCGATGAGGCGTATACGTTGTCCACCGGGACAGTAAAGAAGCCCTGAATCTGTTCGGCGTGTAAATCAACGGTCAGCACACGATCAACCCCGACGCCCACCATCGTGTCCGCCACTACCTTTGCGGATATAGGCACACGAGATGAGCGGACTCTGCGGTCTTGCCGTGCGTAGCCGAAGTAAGGCACAACGGCGGTGATACGGGCAGCCGAGGCGCGCCGCAGCGCGTCGATCATCAACAGCAGCTCAATGATGTTGTCGTTTGTGGGGTGGCAAGTGCTTTGCAGCACAAAAACATCCTTGCCTCGAACGTTTTCGTTCAGTTCAACGGTAATCTCGCCATCAGAGAATTTGCTGACAGCCGCATTGCCCATCCCGAGGTACAGTCTGTCTGCAACCTTGCGAGCGAGCGCAGGGTTGGCATTGCCTGTAAACACCATCATTTTCGATGACATCAGCTTACCTCAAGCTATGAAAGTGGCTGGGGCGGGAGGATTCGAACCTCCGAATGGCGGGATCAAAACCCGCTGCCTTGCCACTTGGCGACGCCCCAATCAAACTTCTCAATTTGTCTCCCGCATTTCGGGAGGCTGGTCCAGCCCTTCCGCAACCACAATCGCTAAGCCTGATGGGGCCTTGCGTGCGATGCTGTTAGCCTCTTCCCTTGTTTCCATCTCAGCGAAAAGGCAAGAGCCGCTACCCGTCATTTTTGCCGACGCGGAGTGGCTGTATAGCCATTCCCACGCTTGACGGACCTCAGGATACTGCGACAACACCACCGCTTGTAAATCGTTGTGGCCGGCCCCTGAAAAAAAGGCCTGCACTGTAATCGGCGCGGTGTTACGTGTCAATTCGGGATGGGCGAAGATTTCGGCAGTACTCACCTCGCAGGGGGGCTTGGCAATCACATACCAGCGTCTGGGAAGGTCAATGGGAGAGAGTGCTTCTCCGATTCCCTCGGCCCATGCATTCCTGCCATGAATAAACACCGGCACGTCCGCTCCGAGGGTGGCTCCGACGGTCGCCAGTTCATTCAAATTCAGCCCCAGTTGCCACAGTCGGTTAAGCGCCAGCAAGGTCGTAGCTGCGTTTGAACTGCCTCCACCCAAGCCACCGCCTCTTGGAATGCGCTTGGAAATATGGATTCGAACGCCTTTTTCTTCAGGGTTTGCGAGCGACTCGGCGGCGCGGACAATAAGGTTCTCGCGGGGCGACAGATCGTTGGTGTCCCCCGTGAGCGTAATCCCGGGAGTCTCCTGCAGCTCAAAAACCATATCGTCACCCCAATTCAGGAGTTGGAACACCGTTTGTAGGTTGTGGTATCCGTCTTCTCGCCGCCCAAGAACGTGGAGGAACAAATTCAGTTTGGCAGGGGAGCGGGCGTGCAGCTGGGTCATGGAGAGCGCCTCAGCCGCCATTGCGAGACGACCAGCTGGATGGCGATATCGTCTCTTTCAACGAGAATTTTTTCGGGAAGCTTCCACGGAGGTTCCTGATGCCACTGCTTGATCTCAACTTCCCAACCACGGGCGTCGGCGGTGTATCCAAGTAGCCAGCTCGCCAACGTATCGGGCGGCAATGCCGCCAATACGGTCGCCGCTCCGGATTCTCTGGCTAACTCCGATATCGGTCTGCTGGTGTCGCCATCGCGCCAGCTCACTGCAGATCCTACGCGTTCGAATGTTTGCCGGTTGATAGAGAAAGGTCCCGAGAACGTCACGGTATCGGAGTCCGGTGCGGCGCGATGCCATTCGAAACGCGCCGTTTCAGTGTTGCCTTCAAACTGGACAGCCAATTTCCCGATGGCTGTCCAGGGGCTAAACTCCAACGGGACTCGCGACAGGGACCCGTCCTCGAACGATGATGCGGCGCCCCTGCTATCCGGATCTGCTGGCGTGGCGCAGCCCAGCATCATCAGTAGAATGCTTCCCGTAACCCAGATCCAGTACTTTGGAAGATGTGTTCCCTGCAGGGTAGCAGAGAGCATCATGGTGACAGCTCTGCGCCCAGACGATTCACGGCCTCTAGGATAATCGGATGATCTGGCACACGGGTGAGGCCGTCCAACCAGATATCTCTCGCTTCGATATGACGCCCCTGCACCCACAATACTTCTCCCAGATGCGCTGCAACCTCTGGATCAGGAAACGCAGTGTGTGCCCGCCTGAGTAGCATTTCCGACTGCCGATATTGAGCCATTTTGTAGTACACCCAACCCAGGCTGTCGAGGATAGCGGGGTCGTTGGGCGACAGAACGAGCGCTCGTTCAATCAAGTCAGCGGCCTCGTCATATCGTTCGGTGTGGTTGGTCAGGGTATATCCCAACGCGTTGAGCGTGGCCGCATGGTTGGGGTCCTGGGCAAGGATACTGCGCAAATCCGTCTCCATGGCAGCATACGAACCCTCAGCCTCATGAGTCATCGCGCGGCCGTAGAGGAGCGAAAAGGATTCCGGAAATGCGATTAAGCCTTGGTCATAGGTTTTTAGTGATTCGCCCTCCCAGTCCCGCAAAGAATCAGCCTCGATAAGGAAGAGCTGCTCTGCAGCGCTCGGGTATGCTCGTCGCTGAGAAGCAAAAAAAGCCTTGATATCACTCGCAAACGCGGTTTCGATCAGTAGGTCAGCCGCGCGTATCTTCGCGTCTCGGAACTCTCTTGAAGGACCTACCGCAGCAAAGGCTTCGATCGCTTCAGCATGGCGGTCGCGCTCAAGCTCGATGCGGCCCACATAATAGTGGGCTTCATCCATTCGCGCGTCGACTGCAATCAGGTGACGAAACTTCTCCAGCGCCGCATCAAACTGGCCCAGCTCAAAATCGAGCAGAGCGGCGGTCGAGAGGAGCTCGGGGTTCTCCGGGTCTTGCTCGAGTAACAAGCGGAACTGGGCTTGGGCGCCTATGTAATCTTTTTCCGAGCCGAGCAGACGCGCATACTGGAGTCTCAGTTCTTGATTGCCGGGATAGGTCTCAACCGTATTTCGCAGCAGACGGAAGGGATCGACAGCGGAAGTATCCAATTGCAATTGGGTCCACAACATGACCGCTCGCGTATCTGAAGGTGACCGCTCGAGTACGGGCTCGAGCAGCGAAACAGCCAGCGGGTAATTTTTTTCGAGTCGCGCAAGCAGGCTCGCCGCTATCGCCACCTGATCGTCAGATGGCCATTGCTCGACCATGTTGCCAATTGTTTCGGCTACCGCCGCTCTAGCGTCTGCGTCGAGCTGTTCGTAATTGCCGAGAGCGGCGGCTACATTGACCGAATGGCCTCGCGACATCGCCATGTTCGCATAACGCAGTGCTAGAACGGTGTTCCCGGTGCGAGACAACCAACCCGACGCAGCTGCCGCGGCAGCACCATCATCTGAGTCCAGCTCGGCGAGGCGCATCGCCATGGCCGTTGCCCGCTCTGGATCGTTCAGGAACTCGGCGAGGCGGAGTGCCCGTCTTGCTAGGGCAGGGTCAGACAGTACGACAGCTTGATCGGCCAGCAGTACCATGCCGCGATCGAAATTTCGCGTTCTGAGGGCAAATTCGGCCTCGAGCAGGGGCAGCAGGCTTTCATCAGGAATCGGCGTCTCGGGCCGATCGATCTGAGTCTTCGGCGTTTTTATTTGCACCGGGTCCGAGGTGTCCCCAACAGTATTGGCCTGCTGGCTCGGCGTCGCACAGCCGGCCACAGCCAGGATAATCAAAACGAAGGTATGTAGGCGTGGACGGATCATCACTATTTGCCGCGCCGACAGGTATCTAGCCCGGGCGACGAGTTCGCTAAAAGTAAGTGGTATGATAGCAATATACGACGGCTCATGAGGACGTTGGTCTCGAGCATGTTAAATAAGTTGGTAGTTGTGGGAGTGAATCACGACTCGGCCTCAGTGGAGTTGCGCGAGAGGATCGCTTTTGCTCCGGAAAGAGTACACGAGTCCCTGAATGCCCTGATTCGTGATACCGAGCTGACCGAGTCTGTCATTCTGTCCACCTGCAACCGGACAGAGCTGTATGGCGTGTTCCCGGAGGCGGCAGACAGTTTGGTTGTTAGTGACCAGCTGTCGCAGTGGCTTGCCTCGCATCACGCTATCGACATCAATCAGTTACTGCCGTCTGTCTATCGTAATCATGGCGTCGCTGCAGCCTCGCATCTTGTGCGGGTGGCCGCGGGCCTCAATTCCATGGTGCTCGGTGAGCCACAGATTTTTGGACAGATGAAGTCTGCCTTCGCCGTTGCGAAGGAAGCAGGTGCCGTCGGCTTCCACTTGAATCTGATTTTTCCCGAGGCGTTTCGTATCGCAAAAAAAGTCCGAACCGATACGGCTATTGGGGAGAACCCTGTTTCAGTCGCCTATGCTGCGGTAGATCTCGCGCGTCAAATTTTTCGCGATATGGATCGGAGTACCGCACTCTTGTTGGGGGCGGGTGAGACGATAGAACTTGTCGCGCGTCACTTGAGAGACGCCGGTCTCGGCAAATTGGTAATCGCCAATCGTACGCTGGAGCGGGCACAGCAACTGGCGTCGCAGTTTGATGCCGAGGCCATCTTGCTGGCAGACGTGACCGAGCGACTTCCCGAAGCGGACATTGTGATTAGCTCAACGGGGAGTCAGTTGCCTATCCTCGGCAAGGGCGCGGTTGAGGAATCGATTAAGACGCGACGCTGGCGCCCCGTTCTGATGATTGATTTGGCGGTACCACGCGATATCGAACCTCAGGTGGCAGAGATATCTGATATCTACCTCTACACCGTAGACGATATGCGAGAGGTGATCGAGGAAAATCTGCGTCTTCGCGCATCGGAGGCCAGCAAGGCAGATGAAATTGTCACCGACGGTATTCAGGATCTGCAGGAGGGCTTGCTCGAGCGGCAGAGTGCGGACGTGGTGCGAACCTATCGCGATTCGGCCTTGGCGCTGCAGCAGATGGAGCTGGAGAAAGCGCTCAGGATGCTCGAAAAAGGTGGTGATCCCGAAGAAGTGATGAGCCGCCTAGCTAGAGATTTGACCAATAAACTGATCCACGCACCGACTGCCGGTTTGAGACAACTTGCCAAAGAGGGCGGCAAAAGCGACGTGTCTAAAATGGCTGCTATGCTCGGATTGACTGAATTCGATGATGAGCGGGACGAAGGCACAACCCTTCAATAAGCACTCTCTGGTGTCTAGCGCATGAAATCCTCGCTTCTTTCCAAGTTGGAAGCTTTGGCTGATCGTCATCAGGAGGTTGCAGCACTCCTGGGCGACCCCGAAACCATTGGTGACCAGAACCGTTTCCGCGATTTGTCGAGGGAGTTCTCACATCTCAATGACGTAGTTGGGCAATTTCAGCGATGGAATGATTTACGGCAGGTGCTCACAGATGCCAGAGAAATGCTCGACGACCCGGATCCAGAACTGAGATCGCTTGCCGATGATGAAATAACCGGCGCTCAGGAAGCTTTGTCGACTGTCGAAGCAGCGCTTCAGGTGCTTTTATTGCCTAAGGACCCCAGCGATGCGAGCAATGTGTTTCTCGAAATCCGTGCCGGCACCGGAGGGGACGAGGCCGCCATTTTTTCAGGGGACCTGTTCAGGATGTATCACCGATATGCCGAGCAAAAAGGATGGTCTGTTGAAATTGTCTCCGAGCGTGCTGGCGATCATGGGGGCTACAAGGAGCTGATTACGCGCATCGCAGGTGAGGAGGTCTACGCCCACCTCAAGTTCGAGTCAGGCGCACACCGGGTGCAACGCGTTCCCGAGACAGAGTCGCAGGGCCGAATTCATACATCGGCCTGTACCGTTGCCGTATTACCGGAAATAGAAGAGGTCGATAGTGTTGAAATTCGCAAGGAAGACTTGCGGATCGATACGTTTCGATCGTCCGGCGCGGGAGGTCAGCACGTGAACACCACGGACTCAGCAGTTCGTCTAACTCACTTGCCTACCGGGATTGTCGTCGAGTGTCAGGACGAGCGATCCCAGCACAAGAACCGTGCTCGCGCGATGTCATTGTTGCAAGCAAAGCTGCTGTCGGCTGAGCAGGAGAGTCAGCGTGCATCGCAAGCGTCAGAGCGGCGTTCATTGGTGGGGTCTGGGGATCGATCAGAACGCATTCGCACCTATAATTTTCCGCAGGGTCGCATCACTGATCACCGCATTAACCTGACGCTTTATAAACTCGACGAAGTAGTGGGCGGCGATCTCGACTCGTTGATCGTGCCCTTGAGGCAGGAGCATCAGGCGGATCTGCTCGCGGCGATGGCTGAGGAATGATCATTCAGGATCTATTGCTTTCGGCGGGTATAGACCGGGGTGAGGCGGCAACCTTGCTGGGCCACGTGTTAGAGGTAGATCGCACTTGGTTGTATGCGCATTCAGAGCAGATCACCAGCAACGCCAGTGCCGAGCGATTCGAAAAACTGGTGCAGGCACGCAAAGCCGGTGAGCCCCTGCCTTACTTATTGGGCTATCGCGATTTTTGGAGTTTGCGACTGAGCGTCAATCCAAATGTACTGATCCCCCGACGCGAGACTGAACATCTGGTGGAATGGGCAATTGAATGCATTGACGCGGGTGCGCAACGGATATTGGATCTCGGGACAGGAAGCGGTGCCATAGCGCTTGCCTGCAAGGCGGAGCGACCAGCGACCGAGGTGTGGGCGGTAGACTCAAGCCCGGGAGCGTTGACGTGCGCGGCGGCAAATGGGCAATCGCTGGGTCTGGATGTTGAGTGGGTGCTGAGTGATTGGTTTGCCGCTTTACCTAAGGAAAGGTGGGATCTGCTGATCACGAATCCTCCTTATGTCGCAGCGGGTGACGAGCATCTCTCGCAAGGTGATCTTCGCGCGGAACCCAGTTGCGCGCTGATCGGAGGTCCGACAGGATTCGAATGTATCGAGCGTATTCTGGAGGCGGCGCCTGACTTCCTCTGCAATGGCGGCTGGCTCCTCTTGGAGCACGGATTTGAACAAGCGCCGACCGTAAGCGCCATGATGTCTTCGACAGGGTTCGACGGTGTTGGCACGCGGCAGGACTGGTCAGGTCAAGCACGTCTCACTGGGGGGCAGTGGTGGATCTGACGGATAGGCAGCTTAAACGCTACGCCCGACAGCTGATATTGCCTGAAATTGACCTCGCTGGTCAGCAGCGGCTTCTCGCCAGTCGGGTGCTGATTGTCGGTGCGGGAGGATTAGGCGTACCGATGGCGCAGTATTTGACGGGTGCGGGTGTGGGCCATGTGCGCATCGCAGATGATGACCTCATCGAGCTGAGTAACTTGCCCAGGCAGGTAGCCTTCTCGGAACAGGACGTTGGTGAGCCAAAAGCTTCAGTGCTTTGCCGACAGCTTGGCGATTTGAACTCTGATACTGAGCTGGATGCAAAACTGATCCGCTTCAATAGGGACTCTGCGCAATCGTTATTGCAGGATGTCGATTTAGTGCTGGACGCAACCGATTCGTTGCGTGCCAGACTGGACATAGACAGAGAGACCTATGCGGCTGGGTTGCCGTGGATCATGGGAACGGCGGTCAGGCGCTATGGTCAGTGGGTCGCTTTCGACGCAGAGCGTTCAAGAGGCTGTTACCATTGTTTGGCATCGAATGCCGACGTCGGCGACGAAGCCGGTTGTGCCCAACTGGGAATACTCGGTCCGGTCGTGGCTCTGGTGTCACTCCAACAAAGCCTGCTGGCGCTCAGGTATTTGCTCGGGCATACCGTGTCCTGGGGATGCATACACAATCTGGACGCCTGGGATGCTGAGCTGACTCAAGTCGTCACTGCCAAGCGCGATGACTGCCCGGTCTGCGGTGGTGTGTCTGGGTAAGACAGGGTTGCCTAGCTCAGTCGGCTGAGAATACGCCTCACCCGCCACGTAATCAGGATGGTGGCTACGGCGATCCCCAGAATCGTTGCGTACCAGAAATCGACGGTACCCGCTGCGGTACTGTCACCATATTGGATTGCGAGCAAATAACCCAGCGGGAGAGCGATTCCCCAATATGAAAAGGTGACCACCACGAAGGGGAACCGAGTCTCTTTATAGGCCCTCAGTACAAACGATCCGATGATTTGCACCACATCAATCATGATGAACAGAGCAGCCAGCCGCAGCAGTCGTGAGGCGAGATCATGTATGTCGTCGGATTGGGTATAGGCTCCGATAATCGCGTCCGGAAAAATCAATAACAGCAGCATCGCGACCAGCCCTATCAATGTCGAGAGTGCCGCACCCACACGTAGCGCCATACGAACGCCGTCCGAACTGTCGGCGCCAATCGCGTGACCCATACGGGTCGCCATCGCGCTGCCCACACTGATCATTGGAATGTAGAACACGTCCCAGACGTTGATCGCGATTTGGTGGGCAGCGACCGCCGCGTCGCCCAACGTCGCGATCAACAGTGTAATGACTGAAAACACGCCTGTTTCCAAGAAAAAGGTCAGGCCTACAGGAAATCCCACCACCAGAATCTCTCTGATTCGCACCCAATCGGGCCTCTGCAGCCAGCGTTCGGGGAGGTAGGCGCGAAGTGTGTGGGAGCGCATCACGTACAGCAAAATAATCAAGGTACTGATCCACATCGACGCGGCAGTGGCGAGGCCACAGCCTTCGGCACCCAGTTCGGGCGCGCCCCAGCGACCAAATATCAACATGTAATTGAGCGGCACGTTGGCGACGAACCCCACGACGCTCGCCATAGCGAATGGGGCAGTGATGCCCAAGCCCTGGGTGTGATACCGCAGTGCCATGAAGATTCCCAAAGCAGGAAAACCCAGTCCCACTCGACTCACATAGGAGATCGTCTTTGCCGCGGTTTCTGGGGGCAGGCCTAAGAGGGAGACGATCAATCCGCTGTTGAGACACAAGGGCGTCATGAGCGCGCTGAGCGCCACGGAGACCCACAGCCCTTGCGGCAAGAAACTCCGAATTCGAGCAATGCGACCGGCACCAAAATCCTGAGCCACAATCGCGGAGCACGCGAACAGGGTGCCGAGAATGATGAGGTATAAGGGCAGCCAGATATTGAAGCCAATCGCTATGGCGGCGAGATCCACATCGCCATAGTTCCCCGCCATCAACGTATCGACTACTCCCGTACCTATCTGGGCGGTTTGGGCGATGAGCAACGGCCATGCAATAGCCCACAGCGGGCCCAGTTCGCTGAGCATTAGCGAGTATTGTGTTGGCGATTGATGGTCTTGTTGAGTCAAAGTTCAGCGCGCCACGTTATCTAAGGCTGTATTCATTTTACCCTGCTTCGCTGTGCTAGACTTCGCGCTCATTTTTGTCGGCCAATCATATTGTGCAACACGACATGCCAACTCTGATCGACGTATCCGAGACCGCCGAAGTAACGGCTACTAATAAAATCAAGTTCGATGCATTGAGCCTGGAGGCGTCGGTGCAGCGAGGTATCGATGCGCTCGGCTTTGAGTTTTGCTCACCGATTCAGGGTCAAATTCTGCCTCACACGCTGGGAGGCAATGACGCGATCGGCAAAGCGCAGACTGGAACCGGGAAGACAGCGGCGTTTCTTATTACCATTTTCAACGATCTGCTTTGCCATCCTATCGAGGGGGAGCGATACCTTGGTGAGCCCAGGGCTGTCATTATTGCCCCTACGCGTGAACTGGTCATGCAGATTGCCGCGGATGCTGAGGAACTCGGGCGATTTACGGGTCTGAAGACGGTTACCTTGATCGGCGGCGCGGATTATCAGAGGCAATTGAGTCAATTAAACCGAGCGCCGGTAGATATGATTGTGGCCACGCCGGGGCGTTTAATCGATTTCATGGAGCGGCGTGACCTCGCTCTGGACAGAGTTGAGATTCTGGTGCTTGACGAGGCGGACCGAATGTTGGACATGGGGTTTATTCCGCAGGTCAAGCGCATTGTGCGCGCCACGCCCCGCAAGGAAGATCGGCAAACCCTGTTGTTTTCGGCAACCTTCACGCAGGATATTTTAAATTTAGCGAGGCAGTGGACCTTTGATCCCGTTACTGTCGAGATCGAGCCGGAGAGAGTGGCGACGGCGTCGGTAGATCAAAAGGTGTATCTCGTTTCCAGCAGAGAACGTTTTCCGGTGTTAATGGATCTACTGAAAGACGAGTCAGTGGAGAGCGTGATCATTTTCGCCAACCGGCGAGATCAGGTGCGCCGACTGTACGAGAAGCTGCGCAAAGCCGGCGTGCACTGCGGCATGCTGTCAGGAGAGATCACGCAGGCCAAACGCACGAAGACGCTGGAGAATTTTAAGTCGGGTCGATCTAAAGTGCTGGTAGCGACGGACGTGGCGGGGCGGGGGCTTCACGTAGAGGGCATTTCCCATGTCGTCAATTACAACCTGCCTGAAGACCCGGAGGATTATGTTCACCGCATCGGGCGCACTGGCAGAGCGGGAGCCACTGGCGTTTCCATCAGCTTTGCGAGTGAGGACGACGCTTTCCTGTTGCCGGATATTGAGGCGCTGCTGGGCCACTCGCTTGCCTGCATGCCCCCGCCTATCACGGGGGAGAGTGCCTAGCGGAGCGGTCTGAGTTCGTGACACCACAAAAGTGTTGCGCCAATTACTGCGGCGGGAATCACCATTAAGTTCAGCAGAGGGATTCCCGAGAAAAAAGCCACAGCCCCGCCAAATCCAATCGTAGAGAGTCTGCGTGCAGCGCAGGCGTCTCGCACATCGCGAAACGGCAGGCGATGATTATCCATCGGATAGTCCACAAACTGCAGACTCATCATCCAGGCGCCAAGTAGAAACCATCCAACTGGGGCGAAGGCATTCAAGACCGGCATTAGCGTCAAGATCAGTACTGCCAGCGCCATTGGCAAGTAATAAAGAATTTTGCGCACTTCTCGAAACAGGGCTCTGGGGACTTCAAGCAGCGCAGCAGCGATCCCATCTACGGCGGGCACGGGCTCACCGGTGATGGCTTCCTCCACTTTTTCTGCCAGCAAGGCGTGGAAGGGTGAAGTGAGCATCAATACCAGAAACGTTGAGAGATACCCCGTCATCAGGCCCCCGAGCAACCACAACACCGGCGTGATGATCCAGGATAAAAACTGAAGCCATTCTGGGACGGAAAGCATGGAGGCGTCATATATGTCACTGATGAACTCATAGGCGAACCAGCCCATCAGGCTGAAAAGAATGACGTTGGCGACTAGCGGGACGATGACAAATCGGCGCAAGCCCGGCTCGAAGGTCATGGACACACCGCGCATAAAATAGCCTGCGCCCGTGAAAAGGTTTCCGATCATGGCAATCGCCGTCATAGAGCTGGGCGACTATACTGTCTTAATCGTCGACCTGAGCGCAATCACCGGTGAGTGACGAAGACCTATTTGCTGAAGAGATGAGTGGCGTCACGCCACTGGGCCGTGAGGCGCGTGTGCGCCTGGTGAAACAGCGGCTATCCGAAGATCAAACAGAGGGGCGCCGCCGGGCAGCAGAAGGGGAAGAGACGCTCGTCAATCCGCTCGTCGACGAGGGTGTACCGCCGCTTGACGCTTGGTATGTGATGGATTTCAAGCGGCCGGGTATCCAGCACGGCGTGTACCGGAAACTCAGGTTGGGCCATTATCAGATCGACGCGCGGCTCGACTTGCACCGGTTTCCCGTGAAAAAGGCGAGGACGGAAGTTTTTTCTTTTATCGCCGAGGCGGCAAATCTGGGCTTGCGCACTTTGCTGATCGTGCATGGTAAGGGCCAATCCAAGTCCGAAGGAGAGCGCACCGCGGTACTAAAAGGTTATGTAAACCAGTGGCTTCGCGAACTTGACGTCGTTCAGGCGTTTCACTCAGCGCAAGCTCATCATGGTGGTACCGGAGCGGTCTACGTATTGTTGCGCAAAAGTGCTGAGCAAAAGCGGGAAAATAGGCTGAACTATCTGAAAGGGCGTGTTCAGGACTGATCGTTGAGTTTCGCCAGTAACAGCTCATTGAGCAGCTTAGGATTCGCCTGACCCTTAGAGGCTTTCATAATTTGGCCGACAAAAAAACCGCTCAACTTCTTACGCTTGCCCTCATCCGCAGCCAGATACTGCGCAACCTGATCCGGGTTTTGTTCTATCACTGCGTCTACCATTGCCGCTAGTTCTCCCGAATCACTGACTTGCTTTAACCCGCGCGCAGCAATAATGGCATCGGTATCCCCCTCGTTATCCCAGAGCGCGTCGAATACCTGCTTGGCCAATTTACTCGAGAGCGTGCCGTCTTCAATTCGGACAATCAGCCCAGCGAGCCGCTCGGCGGTGATGGGACTGCTCGATATGGTCAGCTCGTGACGGTTAAGGGCGCCGGACAGATCGCTCAGAATCCAGTTGGCTGCTAACTTGGGCGCACCGCAAGTCCTGGCGACATGCTCAAAATAGTCCGCCATGGCGTGATTGGGGACGAGTAGCGCTGCATCGTAATGACTGAGGCCATATTCCGCAGCAAACCGCTGGCGCTTGGCCTCTGGCAGCTCAGGCAGGCTGGCTCGCACAGTTTCTATGTATTCCTCATCCAGAACGATTGGCAGTAAATCGGGCTCTGGGAAATAACGGTAGTCGTTGGCTACTTCCTTTGACCGCATGGAGCGGGTGACATTTTGCTCGGCGTCGTAAAGTCGGGTTTCCTGCGTGACAGTTGCGCCAGCTTCCAGTAGATCGGCCTGGCGCTCGTATTCGCAGTGAATCGCTCTTTCCACAAATCGAAACGAGTTGACGTTCTTGATCTCGGTGCGGGTGCCCAGTTGCTCAGAGCCTTTCTCGCGAAGCGATATATTGATGTCGCAGCGCATTGAGCCCTCAGCCATATTTCCGTCAGAGATGCCCAGATACGTGACCAGCGAATGGAGCGCTTTCAAATAGGCAACCGCCTGCTCTGCGGTCCGAAAGTCAGGCTCAGTCACAATCTCCAGCAGCGGCGTGCCCGCACGATTAAGATCGATACCGGTTTCCTGGCTGAAGACGTCATGTACCGATTTGCCCGCATCCTCTTCGAGATGCGCGCGAGTAATCCTGACAGGAAAAAGGCTGCCATCCTCAAGCGGCACTTCAAAGATACCCTCGCAGACAATGGGAGCGAAGAATTGGCTTACCTGATATCCCTTGGGCAAGTCGGGATAAAAATAATTTTTGCGATCGAATACGGAGCGTTCTCCGATGCGCGCGCCAATTCCCAAGCCAAATTTCACCGCGTAGCGCACCGCCTCCTCATTAAGCACGGGAAGCATACCGGGCATGCCCAGATCGACCGCATCCGCCTGCTCATTTGGCGCAGCGCCGAATTGTGTCGCGGAGCCAGAGAAAATTTTGGACTGAGTCGCTAATTGCAGGTGCACCTCCAACCCCATGACCATTTCCCAGCTCATGACGCCATACCCGCCAGGTCAGGAGTCGCCAAATGCCAGTCGGTATCTAGCTGCAACCGATACGCAGCGTTGAGAATTGTCTGCTCGTCGAAGGCTTTGCCAATGAGTTGCAAACCGACGGGCATACCATCTATCAGCCCCGCGGGTACCGATAAGCCCGGCAAACCCGCTAGGTTGACGGCAAGCGTGTAGATATCCTCCATGTACATCGAAACAGGGTCCTGTTGCTTGGCGCCGAATGGAAACGCCACCCCCGGAGCCGAGGGGCCTGCAATCACGTCGACTTGCTCGAAGGCGCGACTAAAATCTTGCGTGATGACGCGCCGCACCTGCTGCGCCTTATTAAAGTAAGCGTCATAAAAGCCGGCCGACAGTGCGTATGTGCCGACTAAGATACGCCGCTGCACCTCCTCGCCAAACCCTTCGCTCCGCGACCGCAGATAGAGGTCCTCAAGATCCTGCGGGTTGTCGCATCGGTAGCCAAATCGGACACCGTCGTATCTCGCTAGATTGGCAGACGCCTCCGCAGGTGCGATCACGTAATAGGTTGCAATCGCGTAATGGCTGTGGGGTAAATCAATATCTATGAGCACGGCACCCGCTTTTTCCAATTCAGAGAGCGCGGTCATCACACGCTCGCGCACTGAAGGGTTCAGATCTTCGTTGAAATATTGCTTGGGAAGTCCGATCCGCAATCCCTCGACGTCTGAGCAAAGCGCCGCATGAAAATCGGGAACTGCTAGGTCTGCAGAGGTTGAATCACCCGGATCTATGCCTGCCATCGCGGTCAATGCCAGAGCGCAGTCTTCTGCCGTGCGGGCCATTGGCCCCGCCTGATCGAGGGAAGAGGCGAAAGCGATAATTCCCAGTCTGGATACTCTTCCGTAGGTCGGTTTGAGTCCGGTGATACCGCATAGGGAGGCTGGCTGCCTGATCGATCCTCCGGTGTCGGTTCCAGTCACGAGCGGTGCCATGCCGGCCGCAAGAGCGGCCGCTGAACCCCCGGAACTGCCACCGGGAACGCAGTCCAGATTCCAGGGGTTTTTGACAGTGCCAAAGTAGCTGGTCTCGTTGGAAGAGCCCATCGCAAACTCGTCCATGTTGCACTTGCCCATTGCGACAACGCCCTCGGCCTTCAGTTTTGCCACCACGGTAGCATCGTAAGCGGGAATAAAATTTTCCAGCATTCGAGAGCCGCAGGTAGTGCGAATGCCGCGGGTGCAAAAAATGTCTTTGTGCAGTAACGGAACGCCGGTCAACGTTTTTGCTTCTGCGCTTGCGAGCTGGGAGTCAGCTAGGCGAGCCTCCTCCAGCGCCTCGTCGTGGCATACTGTGACGACTGCGTTGAGCTTCGGATTGACTTGTTCGATCTGATTCAGAAAGGCTTGGGTCAGTTCAACGCTGGATACGGAGCGGTCACGAAGTAACTGCCTGAGCTGACAGACGGACGAGGTGAGTAGTTGGGTGTCCGCCATCAGTCGATTACCTTAGGCACCAGAAAATAACCTTGTTCCTGAGCAGGGGCTGACGCCATCAGGTCACTCCGATTATTGGTCCGCGTCACTGCATCGGGTCTCAGTCGCTGCTCCATATCGTGAGGGTTGGACATCGGTATCACACCGTCCGTGTCGATCGTGTTCAGTTCATCAACTAGTTGCAGCACTCGTCCAAACCGTTCTGTTACCTCGGCAAGATCAGTCTCCGATATGGTGAGGCGAGCAAGGAGGGCGACTTTCTCGACATCTTGGGGTGACACGGGCATAGAGGGTTATCCTTTTGGAAGGCGCCGAAAACTAACATACTTGCGGCTTGCCCAAAAACCCCCGCATTGCTACATTCACGTCAAATTTTCGCCGTAAAAGCTGATTGTCTAGCCGTTTTTTGGTGTCAGATGCGTTGGACGCTGACCACGGTGGCACGATCGAATTCGACGCGGGTGCTGACTTTAGTCCGGCCTGGTGCCCTCTACGCAGGAAGTTACGATGTTTAAGCGCCTCCGAGGCATGTTTTCTACTGATCTGTCGATCGATCTCGGCACAGCGAACACACTGATTTACGTGAAGGATCGAGGCATCATTCTGGACGAGCCTTCGGTGGTGGCCATTCGCATCCACAATGGCCAAAAGTCGATTGAGGCGGTCGGTAAAGAAGCAAAGCGAATGTTGGGGAGAACCCCCGGCAATATTCAGGCCATTCGACCGCTTAAGGATGGCGTGATTGCTGACTTTCAGGTGACGGAAAAAATGCTCCAGCACTTTATCGCTAAGGTCCACGAGACGCGATTTATCCGTCCGAGCCCGAGGGTATTGATTTGCGTGCCTTGCATGTCTACGCAAGTCGAGCGACGAGCGATTCGCGAGTCGGCGCTAAGTGCAGGTGCGCGCGAGGTCAAACTGATCGAAGAACCGATGGCAGCGGCAATCGGTGCGGGACTGCAGGTCGAAGAGGCAACGGGATGTATGGTGGTCGACATCGGTGGCGGTACGACCGAGGTGGCCATTATTTCCCTGAACGGCGTGGTATATCGCGATTCCATCCGGATCGGGGGTGATCGCTTTGATGAGGCGATTGTCGCCTACGTTCGGCGCAAATATGGCAGCCTCATAGGTGACTCAACTGCCGAGCGCATCAAGCAGGAAGTCGGATGCGCATACAAGTCTAACGAGCTCAAAGAAATCGACGTACGCGGTCGTCATCTCGCCGAAGGAGTACCGCGAAGCTTCACCATGACGAATGACGAGATCTTGGGTGCGTTGGAAGAGCCGCTAGAGGCAATGATGCGCGCGGTAAAACTGGCTCTTGAACAATCTCCTCCTGAGTTGGCCGCAGATATTGCCGAGTCGGGTATCGTGCTGACCGGGGGCGGTGCTTTGCTTACTGACCTCGACAAACGCATTGCCGAAGAGACCGGTCTCCCCGTAATTGTGGCTGAGGACCCCTTGACGTGCGTAGCGCGAGGCGGCGGCAAGGCACTCGAGTTGATGGATCGACACGTGTTGGATTTGCTCTCTACAGAGTAAAGCCTGCGTCGCTGGAGTAGCGCTATCAAACCGCTTTTCCTGAAACAGAGCTCCATTTCTGCTCAATTCTTGATTCTGGCCGTTCTCTGCCTGCTCGTCTTATTCTTGTACCGAGATCACCCGCGAGTGACCGCGGTACAAAAAGGCGCGGTAGACGTCATCGCGCTCGCCACCGGCGTAATCCTTGCTCCCGCCGAGGCCTGGACGCGGATGCTGGCAGCCATGCAATCCAACAGCGAATTGCGTGAAGAGCTACTAAGGCTCGAGCAGGAAAATCGTGTGCTCAAGGGACGCACTCAACGTCTTGCCTCCGTCTTGGCAGAAAACGCGCGATATAGAGCGTTGTTGAATTCCGCTCGAGATGTTGAGGACCAACTCATTGCGGCAAAAATTATTGCGATATCACCCGATCCTGCCCGACATGTCGTGGTTATTGACAAGGGTAGTCTGGATGGCATCGAGCAGGGACAGGCTGTCCTTGGTGAAGAAGGTCTCATGGGACAGATAGTGCTGAGCGGTGACTCCAGTAGCAGAATGGTAATGATTACCGACAGTGCCCACGCGTTGCCCGTACAGGTTAATCGTTCAGGACTCAGGGCAATTGCTGAGGGCAGCGGTGCACTGGATCGTTTGTTGATTCGGCACCTACCGGCCTCGGCCGACATCCGAGTGGGCGATTTGCTGGTGACGTCCGGATTGGGGGGACGGTTTCCGAGTGGCTATCCGGTCGCACGTGTCACGCAGGTCGAGAGTCCTGCCGGCGAGGCCTTTGCGCTGGTGACCGCTGAGCCTACCTCGGCTTTAGACCGCGGTAGATTTGTGCTTGTTTTACAGGGCAGCGCGAGAGCCGAGGGCGAGTCGTAGTGGAGCAAGGTAGATCGACGTGGGCGATATATCTCTCGCTCACCTGTGGTCTGTTGGTCATGCTCTTGCCTTTACCTGTGGAGTGGCGGTTTATCCGGCCTGATTTTGTGGCGCTGTTCCTATTCTACTGGGTGCTCGCGCTGCCCCATCGTGTCGGTGTTACCACCGCGTTTTTACTCGGTGTTGGGCAGGATCTCATAGAGGGTAGCCCCATCGGGTTGTCGTCGCTTGGATTAATGGTGGCGACGATCGTTTTGATAGCGAACTATCAACGGATCCGACAGTTTGACGCCATACAGCAGTCTCTAATGATTCTGGTCCTCATGATGCTGAGTTCAGGTATCGAACATTGGCTGAGAGACGGGATCAACATTCCCGTCGCTTCCTGGGCGGGTCTGGTCAATTTGGCAGTATCCACAGTTTGCTGGCTACCTATCAGGCAGGTGTTGCGTTATTTTCGGCGTTACTACGAGGTGAGTTGATGCGACTAATACTCGCGTCCTCCAGTCCCCGTAGGAAGGAGCTGCTGTCTCTGCTCGTGACTGATTTTGGTACTGAGCGCCCGGAAACGGACGAGTCTCAAAAGCCAAATGAGCTACCAGAACGTTACGTGCAAAGGCTTGCGACAGAGAAGGCGCGAGCCTGTGAGAAGGATGGGTGGGCCGTTTTGGGCGCAGACACTGTGGTAACGATCGGTTCTCAGATTCTCGGCAAGCCCGCATGTCCCGAGGAAGCCAGCGACACCCTTCATCTGCTATCCGGCCGGACGCATCAGGTCATGACAGGGGTTGCATTACTGTGCGGAGGGAGAATTCATTCGACTCTTACGACTACGCGAGTGACCTTCGATCATTTATCGGAGGATGCGATCGCACGATATCTGCTCACGGATGAACCCTATGATAAAGCCGGCGCCTATGGCATTCAGGGCTACGCGGGGGCTTTCGTTCGTCGGATCGAGGGCAGTTATAGCGCTGTAGTGGGACTGCCTC
>Ga0181572_10000582_pt1 | contig 26437 bp, 25 predicted proteins | sample 101ome_26_FD_133004 | JGI IMG/M metagenome (GOLD analysis project Ga0181572, IMG submission 133004) | Coastal salt marsh microbial communities from the Groves Creek Marsh, Skidaway Island, Georgia - 101408AT metaG (megahit assembly) | ecosystem: Environmental > Aquatic > Marine > Intertidal... | reverse complement strand
GCCCAAGCCGGGGATCGACTTTTTCCCGCTGACGATCAACTACCAGGAAAAGACATTTGCCGCCGGCAAGATTCCGGGCGGCTTTTTCAAACGCGAAGGGCGGCCCTCGGAAAAGGAAACACTGACGTCGCGCCTGATCGACCGGCCGCTGCGTCCGCTGTTCGCGAATAATTTCCGTAACGAAACCCAGGTGATCTGCACCGTCGTCGCGCACGATCTGGAAAACGATCCCGATATCGTGGCGCTGGTCGGTTCGTCCGCCGCGCTGACCATCTCGGGCATCCCCTTCATGGGGCCCATCGGCGCCGCGCGCGTCGCCTATATCGACGGCGACTACGTGCTGAACCCGCTTCAGGACCAGATGGAAGACACCGATCTCGACATGGTCGTCGCGGGCACCGCCAACGCAGTGAACATGGTGGAATCCGAAGCCAACGAACTGTCGGAAGACGTCATGCTGGGCGCGGTGATGTTCGCGCACAAATCTTTCCAGCCGGTGATCGACATGATCGTCAGCCTGGCCGAAGACTGCGCAAAAGAGCCGTGGGACCTGCCGGAAGCGCCGGCGGATCAGGACGATCTGCTCGCCCGTGTGCGCGCCGCCGCCGAGGACGGGCTGCGCGACGCCTACAAGGAAACGGTCAAGCAAGCCCGCGTCGAAAAAATCGGCGCCGCCAAGGAAGCGGCGATGGAAGCCTTCGCCAATGACGACGAAGACGTTCAGGAACGCGCAAAGGGTATGCTGAAGACGGTCGAGAAAGACATCGTCCGAAACGCCATCCTCGATACCAAACAGCGTATCGACGGCCGCGACCTGGAAACCGTCCGTCCCATCGAAGCCGAAGTCGGCATCCTGCCGCGGGCTCATGGATCGGCGCTGTTCACCCGGGGTGAAACCCAGGGTCTCGTCACCGCGACGCTGGGCACCGGTCAGGACGAGCAGATCATCGACGCGCTCGAAGGCGAATATCGCGAGCACTTCCTGCTGCACTATAACTTCCCCCCCTATTCGGTGGGCGAAGCCAGCTTCCTGCGGTCGCCGGGACGTCGGGAAATCGGCCATGGCAAGCTTGCCTGGCGGGCCATTCGCGCATTGCTGCCGGCCAAGGAGGATTTCCCCTACACCATGCGCGTGGTGTCGGAGATCACCGAATCCAACGGTTCGTCGTCCATGGCGACGGTCTGCGGCACGTCGCTGTCGCTGATGGATGCAGGCGTTCCTCTGCGCCGGCCCTGCGCCGGCATCGCCATGGGGCTGATCAAGGAAGACGACCGCTTCGCCGTTCTGTCTGACATTCTCGGCGATGAGGATCATCTCGGCGACATGGACTTCAAGGTGGCGGGTACCGAGGAAGGCATCACCGCCCTCCAGATGGATATCAAGATCACCGGCATCACCGAAGAGATCATGCAGGTTGCTCTGGGCCAGGCCAAGGGCGGTCGGCTGCATATCCTCGGCGAGATGTCCAAGGCGCTGACCAGCGGTCGCGAGGAAGTCAGCGATTTCGCGCCGCGGATCACGACCTTCTCCATTCCGAAGGACAAGATCCGTGAAGTCATCGGCACCGGAGGCAAGGTCATTCGCGAGATCTGCGAGGAAACCGGCGCCAAGGTCGATATCGAAGACGACGGCACGATCAAGGTGTCCTCGGTCGACAACGCCGCCAGCGAGGCGGCGGTCGAGTGGATCAAGGGCATCGTCGCCGAACCGGAGATCGGTCACATCTATACCGGCAAGGTCGTCAAGGTTGTCGATTTCGGCGCGTTCGTGAACTTCATGGGCTCCCGTGACGGGCTGGTTCATATCTCCGAACTGGAAAACCGCCGCGTCGGCAAGGTGACCGACGTCGTCAACGAAGGCGATGAGGTCAAGGTCAAGGTGCTGGCGGTTGATGATCGCGGCAAGGTGCGCCTGTCGATGAAAGTCGTCGACCAGGAAACCGGCGAAGACCTGTCCGGCAAGGACAACGACGAGGAAAAAGCCGAAGCGGCCGACGCCTGACCGGCTGACTTAACCTGCCAGTCCCCGATTATTTCGCGATCGGGGACTGGCCGTTTTCGAATCGCTTCATATACTAACTTGTATGTGTAACCGCTGTCCGGGAGATATCCCCTGAAGCCTTTGCAGCCACTTGTCATTTCGGGCAAGGAGGTCGCCCCTCTGGTGGAGGGCGGCAAGGGTATCGCTGTGTCCAACGGCGAAAGTTCCGGCGCCTGGGCCGCCGCCGGCGGGGTCGGCACGTTTTCCGGCGTGAATGCGGACTCCTATGACGAAAACGGCAATCTGATTCCGGTCACCTATCAGGGGCGTACCCGCCGCGACCGCCACGAGGAACTCCTCGCCTATGCCATACAGGGCGGAATCGCGCAGGCGCGTATCGCCCACGACATGGCGGGCGGCGAAGGCCGCATCCACATGAACGTCCTGTGGGAGATGGGTGGTGCCGAACGGGTCCTTGACGGCGTTCTGACCGGCGCGCGCGGGCTGATACACGGCGTCACCTGCGGGGCCGGGATGCCTTACAAGATAGCGCAGATCTCCGCCAGCTACGGCGTTTACTACTATCCGATTGTCTCGTCCGCGCGCGCCTTCCGCGCCCTGTGGAAACGGTCCTATCACAAGTTCCCGGAATGGCTGGGGGGCGTCGTTTACGAGGATCCCTGGCGTGCCGGCGGACATAACGGTCTGTCCAACAGCGAAGACCCGGAAGTCCCCGAAGATCCCCGCCCGCGCGTGGCGGAAGTCCGCAAGGTGATGAACGACCTCGGCCTCGATTCCGTGCCGATCGTGATGGCCGGCGGCGTATGGTATCTGAGAGACTGGGAAGACTGGATCGACGATCCCGATATTGCGCCGGTGGCCTTTCAGTTCGGCACCCGGCCTCTGCTTACCCAGGAGAGCCCGATATCCGAACAGTGGAAGCGTCGCCTCCTCGACCTTCAGGAGGGGGATGTCTTTCTGAACAAGTACAGCCCGACCGGATTTTATTCATCGGCCGTGCGTAACGAGTTCCTGCAGGAACTGAAAGAACGGTCGGATCGCCAGATTGCCTTTGCCGAAGAACCCGTCGGGGAGCTTAACCAGGAATTTCAGATCGGTCCGCGCGGCCGGAAAATCTACGTCGCGCCCGGCGACAGGAAACGCGCCGAAGACTGGATGAAGGAAGATTTTACCGAAGGCATGCGCACGCCGGATTCCACGGTGATCTTCGTTTCCGCCGATATTGCGAAACAGATCCGGACCGACCAGTCGGACTGCATGGGCTGCCTGTCGCAGTGCCAGTTTTCCAACTGGGCGCAGAACGAAGCCGGGACGACCGGCCGGCGGCCGGATCCGCGGTCCTATTGCATCCAGAAAACGCTGCAGGATATCGTGCACGGCGAAAACGTCGACGAACAACTGATGTTCGCCGGTCATAACGCCTATAAATTCCGCGACGACCCGTTTTATGCAAACGGGTATATCCCGACCGTCAAGGAACTGATGGAGCGGCTTCACACGGGGGATTAGCCTTGAACCGGGCACTGCGAAGCGACGCCGCCGCCGCGACCGCATAAGGTCTTACAGTTTTGAGGCATTCCAAAAGCACTGGCTACGCGTTGTCTTTTTTGGCTTTAAATAAGCCCGTTAAGGCCTTATATGTATCACATGGCTGACACATCACGTCATAACCGACCCTATAGCGGGGTTATCGCCAAGCTGAAACAGGCTGGTCTGCGGCCGACGCGCCAGCGTATCGCTCTCGCAAAACTGCTGTTCGAGACGGAAGACCGCCATGTATCGGCGGAGGATCTGCACGAGGAAGCGCGCGCCGCCGGCGTCAGCGTTTCTCTGGCGACGATATACAACACCCTTCACCAGTTCACCGAATCGGGCCTGATGCGGGAAGTTGTGGTCGAAGCCGGCCGATTCTACTTCGACACCAATACCGGCGATCATCATCATTTCTTCCACGAAGATACCGGCCTGCTGGAGGACATTCCCAGCGACCGGATCAACGTGTCCGAGCTGCCATCGGCCCCCGCCGGAACGGCGGTGAGCCGGGTGGACGTCATTGTTCGCGTTGCCGGCACCGGCGACTAACTTTCTATATTAGAATCATTCCAATCTATTGACCGGGCGTGCCGTCCGGCCTATATTCGTGACATCTGAAGTTCCGAACGGGCTTCGGTGACTCGGGGACGAAACCGATTCGCGTTTCTGACGACCGAAACGACTGCAATACAAACACAAACAAGGAGGGTGACATGCCGTCACTTGGTGGAACCAAGACCGAACAGAACCTCAAGGACGCCTTCGCGGGCGAGTCCCAGGCCAATCGCCGGTATCTGTATTTCGCACAGAAGGCCGACGTTGAAGGCTACAACGATGTTGCGGCCGTTTTCCGGTCGACGGCCGAAGGCGAGACCGGCCACGCGCACGGCCATCTCGAATATCTCGAGGAAACCGGCGATCCCGCGACCGGCGAGCCGATCGGCACCACGTCGAACAACCTGAAAGCCGCCGTCGCCGGCGAAACTCATGAATACACGGATATGTATCCGGGCATGGCGCGCGAAGCCCGCGACGAAGGCTTCGACGAAATCGCCGACTGGTTCGAAACCCTGGCGAAGGCCGAACGGTCCCATGCCGGACGTTTCCAGAAGGCCCTCGACGAACTCGACTGATCGTCGTCGCGGCGCAATGACGCCGCTTGTAACCGGCTTGCACCGGGCAGCTGGCGTCAAACGCCACGCTGTCCGGTCGGCCAACCCTTGATATTTTAAGGACACGCTATGTCGGAAGGCAGCCTAGAGGCGCCGGAGCGCCACCCTATTCCCTGGCAGGATCCCGATTTTTACGACGAGCAGAAGCTCGACGATGAGCTGCGCCGCCAGTTCGATATCTGTCACGGCTGCCGACGCTGTCACAATCTGTGCGATTCCTTTCCCCGGCTGTTCGATCTGATCGACGAGGCCGAGAGCATGGAGCTCGATACGGTCGATTCGAAGGACTTCAAATCGGTCGTCGATGCCTGCACGCTCTGCGACATGTGTTTTCTGACGAAATGTCCTTATGTGCCGCCGCATGAATTCAATCTCGATCTGCCGCATCTGATGCTGCGCTACCGCGCCGTCGAGCATAAAAAAGGTCAGACCGGTTTCGTTACCAAACAAATCGCCAAAACCGACAGGAACGGCAAACTTGCCGGCGCCGTCGCCCCGCTTTCCAACTGGGCCAGCCGCACCGGAAACGGACTGACGCGCCCGGCGATGGAAGCGGTGACCGGCATAGACAAACACGCCGCCCTGCCGAAATTCTACGCCAAACCGCTGACCGCTCGCGCCAGTTCCGAGGCGCCGAAAAGAGATGAAAACGCGCCCGCGGCTGCCCGGAAGGCCGTCGTCTACGCCACCTGTTTCGTCAATTACAACGACCCGGCGATGGGCGAGGACGCGCTGGAAATTCTTGCGCGCAACGGCGTGGAAACCGAAGTTCTGCATCCCGTATGCTGCGGCATGCCCAAGCTGGAGCACGGCGATATCGAAGGCGTTGCCGAAGCAGCCCGCAGGGTGGCCGGCGAATTCAAGCCATGGATCGAAAAAGGCTATGACGTCGTCGCCCTGACGCCGAGCTGTTCCTTAATGCTCAAGTTCGAATGGCCGCTGATTCTGCCTGACGACGAAGACGTCCGGCGATTGTCTGAAGCTACGCGCGACATCAGCGAATACATCGTCGATATTGCCAAGAACGAAGGCCTCGCCGACGGGATGTCGGCGCTCGACGGCAGTGTCACCGTACACCTTGCCTGTCATTCCCGGGCTCAGAACATGGGCCAGAAAGCCGCCGAACTTCTGCGGCTGATCCCCGATGCAGAAGTCGACGTCGTCGAACGGTGCTCGGGGCACGGCGGTTCCTGGGGCATGATGAAAGACAACTTTGAAACCGGCATCAAAATCGGCCGTCCGGCCGCGCGCAAGGCGCTGGAATCGGCCCCCAGATACGTCGTATCCGAATGTCCGCTTGCCGGCATTCATATTCTCCAGGGCATGGAACGACTGGCGGAAAAAGAAGACTCGCCGCCGAAGGTGCCTGAACACGCGCCGCATCCGGTTCAGCTGCTCGCAAAATCCTATCGTGCCAGTCAGGAATGACATGACCAACGCCAAATCCATCACCCGCGACGACATCCTGCCGTTCGACGAGTATGCCGCCAGCCGCAAGGAACGAAAAAAGGCGCTGACGGAGGTCAAGAAGAACCGCCGCATGGAAGTCGGACCCCACGCGACGTTCTATTTCGAAAACTATGAAACCATGTGGCATCAGATTCACGAGATGCTGTATATCGAGCGCGGCGGGGAAGATCAGATACCGGACGAACTGGCGGCCTATAATCCGCTGATACCGCAGGGCCGCGAACTGATTGCCACTGTGATGTTCGAAATCGGCGATCCGGTGCGCCGCGCAAACGTGCTGGGAGCGCTGGGCGGTGTCGAGGAAACGATGTTCATCAGCATCGACGGCGAAAAAATACCCGGTCAGGCAGAAACCGACGTCGACAGGACAACTGCCGATGGCAAGGCGTCATCGGTGCAGTTCGTCCATTTCCCGTTCACGGACGCACAGGTCGAGGCATTCGCCGCCGGCACGGCGGAAGTGGCCGTGGGCTTTACCCATCCGAGCTATTCGCACGCTGCAGGTATGCCCGCCCATGTCCGCAAGGCGCTTTCCGACGACTTCGACTGAGCGCTTTCTCCGTGACGGATTGCGTTAGGAAAATCCGCCGGGCGAAAACGGTTTGTTAAGTTCTTTATCCTTAAAATAGGCTCCTGACGAAGTTTAAGGAGCACGAAATCTCAATATTGCGCGCGCCGCAATACAGGAGCCTAGGCATGTCGAGTGCTGTAAACGTCCATAACGATCATGTTGAGATCAAGCTGTCGGGCGAGCTGACCTTTTCCAGCTATAAAGAATTTCAGGAAGTCATGAAATCCGCGACCGAATCCGGCAAAAAAGCCTGCGTGATCGATCTGGCGGAGCTTCAGTCCATCGATTCAGCCGGGATCGGCATGCTCCTCTTCGCTAATGACGAAACGAAGCAGACCGAGATCGATCTGAGCCTGCGCGGTCCCCAGGGGCCCGTTAAAACCGTTCTCGAACATACGAAAATCGACGAGGTTATCCCGATCGTCGCCTGAACACCGACAGTCAGAGCAAGTACGACGGCGATTTTCGCGTCCCATGAATCACATAAATGTTCCGGAGGCTCTTGCCGGAGAGCCCAACGTCTCTGACGACGAGAGTACGCGCCTCGATCGTGCCATCAAGGCATCCAAAATCCTCGTTGTCGACGACCAGATGGTCGTCCGGAAACTGATCGAATTTTATCTGACGGCGGGGGGATACAACAATCTCATCTTCGCTGAAGACGGCGATGACGCACTCGATGCGATAGAGACGGAATCTCCTGATCTGGTGGTTCTGGATCTGCAGATGCCGCGCATGGGCGGGTTTGAAGTATGCGAGAAATTACGTATGAACCCGGCTTACCGGTTACTTCCTATATTGGTTCAGACCGCCGCCGATTCCGCTGAGGACCGGGCGCGGATATTCGAGGCCGGCGCCACCGACATGGTCGGCAAGCCGATCAACGACGCAGAACTGCGTGCGCGTGTCGGCATCCATCTTCAAAACCGTCACATGCTGAATCAGTTGTCGGTATATCGCGAATCCATGGAGCGAGAGCTCGATATCGCACGCGAAATGCAGCATGGCATCATGCCCCGGCAAAAGCATCTGGATAAACTGAAACAGATGTACGGGATCGATATTCGCGCCCATTTCCAGACCTGCGACGCGCTGGGCGGCGACATGTGGAACGCCTGGCCCATCGACACCCGCCGGATGGGTTTCACCATCGTCGATTTCACCGGCCACGGCGTTGTTGCGTCGCTGAATACGTTCCGGTTCCAGTCCCTCGTGATGTCGGGTGGCTATCTGGAGGACGGCGACCAGACCGTCTATATCGAACGCATCAATCGCCGCCTTCACAGCATGCTGTCCGTGGGCCAGTTCGCTACGGCGATCGGCGGGTATATCGATTTCCACGACAATGTGATCCGGTATGTCGGCGCTGCCGGACCGAAGCCGTTTCTGGTCGATCCCGGCGGCAGGACAGGTAAATTCCTGGCTTCCGATGGCCGCCCGCTGGGCATGACACGGGAAGCGAGCTACGACCAACACGAGGTGGCGTTTCCGCCCGGAAGCTCGCTTTTCCTGTACAGCGATGCGCTGACCGAGACGCCCGACATGGTCAACCCGGTCTATGACGACGACCGGATTGCAATGGCGTTAACCGGCGGGCTGAGCACTGACGCTCATCCCTTCGATGCGCTGTTGACGGATTTCATCGACCGGGCGCCCGGTCCGCTGGACGACGATCTGACGATGGTGATGCTGTCCAGACCGGATGGAACCGTGGAGGGAAACCCATGAAATCGGTCAAACCCGCCCGTTCGCCGTCGCCACAATCCGAACAACAGACCCCGCCGGCCAGGACCCACGACAGGATGGTTCTGGCAGGATGCATGATCCACACTCCGATCGATACCGCCGGGATGTCTTGGCTGAGCCAGGCCCTGCACTGCGTTCCCGATCTTGAAGATCCGCCCGCCGGGACCTTCAACAATCTGCACATGACCATGCAGGTTTTCACCTTCGACGATATCGACACCTGCACGCGCATCGCGACCAAGACGCTTGGTTTGTCGTCCATTGCTTCCATCAGCATGCGGGAACTGCTGGTGAACGCTGTCGAACACGGAAACCTCGGAATCACGTTCGACGAAAAATCGGAGCTGCTGCAGTCCGGCCGCTGGCAGGAAGAAATAGAACGACGGCTCATTTCGCCTCAATATCGCGACAAATATGCCACCGTTTCGATCAGACGGGACGACACCTGCTTCACGGTGATAATCCAGGATCAGGGCGACGGATTCGACTGGGGAGGCTATCTGGAATCCCGCGACAGGCCCGGTACCATGTTGCATGGGCGCGGCATGTCTCTGGCAATGAGCGCCGAATTCGCCGCTTTGCAGTATCGCGGAACCGGAAGCGAGGTCTTCGTTTCCGGGAAGTGCGATCGAACCTGAAAGTACCGCCGGCTTCGGCCCTATTTGAGCTGTTCGTCCGAATACACGCCCCAGATATGGGCCCGCCGCATCCAGCCGCGCCGCTTGCCGATTTCGATCCGGCACCACGCGCCTTCGCATTCGAGAACGCGGCCGACGACTTTCTCCATAACGCGCGCGGCCAGAGCTGACTCCGGATCCGGGTTCTGTCGCATCGGCTGAATGCCGCCCGTCACCACGGCGGTCCTTTTACCCGACAGCATGGACCGATGGACCCAACCTTCGGTTCCCTGCCAGTCCCTGACCCTGCGCCAGTTTTCGAATTCCGCGGTGATTTCCACCGGCATGCCGCGGGACACGAAGATCCAGTCTACCGGATACCGGATGCCCGGCCCGGTCCGAAGGTGAACCTTGTTGGCCCGTAACGATGCGTAGCGCGGCAGAGGAAGTCCCGTTTCGGCCAGCGCAGCGACCGGCACCGACAACGATACGAGACCGCAAAAAGCGAAAACCGCCACCAATTTTGAACAAGGCGCCATCGCCGCATTATAAACATTGGCGGCAGCTATCTCTACGGCTCAACATCTCTGGACAACCGGCGGCGGCCCTGATACGCCAGAAGCAACTAACAGGGAGGACGGCCAGAATATGGCCAAGGGTAAACCAGTTGTGGTTGTCACGCGCCGGCTTCCGCGCGATGTCGAAACGCGCATGATGGAACTCTTCGAGGCGCGCCTGAATGCAACGGATGCGGCGATGTCTGCGGATGAAATCGTTGCCGCCTGCGACGGCGTCGAAGTGCTGGTGCCTACCGTGACCGACCGCATCGATGCGGATCTGATCAACCGGTTGCCGGAATCGATCGAATTGATCGCCAATTTCGGCGTCGGGGTGAATCACATCGATCTCGAAGCGGCGGCCGCGCGAAAGATCGTCGTTACCAATACGCCGGGTGTGCTGACCGACGATACGGCGGACATGGCAGCGTGTCTTCTTCTCGCCGCGCCGCGCCGGCTGGTCGAAGGCGAGAGGCTGATCCGGGCGGGAAAATGGGACGGCTGGGCGCCGACGTTCATGATCGGCCACCGGATTTCGGGCAAACGTCTCGGGATCATCGGTATGGGCAGGATCGGTCAGGCGCTTGCCCGGCGGGTCCGGGGATTTGGTATGACGGTGCATTACCATAACCGCCGCCGTCTGCATGTGGATGTCGAACGCGACCTGGAAGCGACTTACTGGGAAGATCTCGACCAGATGCTGGCCCATATGGACTTCATCTCGATCAACTGCCCGCATACCAGGGAAACCCATCATCTGCTTAATGCGGAGCGCCTCGCCCTGCTGAAACCTCATGCGTTCGTCGTAAACACCGCCCGCGGCGAGATCATCGACGAAGCGGCACTGGCCAGGTTGCTGGCCGACGGCAAAATCGCCGGTGCCGGGCTCGACGTCTACGAGCGCGAACCGGAAATAGAAACCGCCTTGCTGCAACTGGACAACGTCGTGCTCGCCCCGCATCTGGGGTCCGCAACCCACGAAGGACGGATCGCGATGGGCGAAAAGGTGATCGTCAACATCAAAAGCTTCGTCGACGACCACAGACCGCCCGACCGCGTCTACGAAGTATAGGAATTATCAGACGTACAGGATTGCGCCGTCCGCCGAGGCGTCCGCCAGGAAACTGACGGCGCTTCCATCCGTGATGTCGATATCTGTGCGTAACCGGGGCCGGTTGATGCCCGTTGCACGCAGCCCCATCTCGCAGACCATGAACTTGGCATCCATTTCCGAGCAGGCGGCGATCAGTTCCTCGAACGTGGCCAAGTTCTCTTGCGCCAGCATTGTCTCCTGCGGCACGTCGGCGAACCCGTGTATGAGCGCCCGGGTGCCTTCCATGGTGAACAACAGCGTGACCGGTCTGCCTGTCGCGAGTGCGGCGCTCGCCATCACCAATGCATAATGAACCCGGTCGAAATCGCCCGACTGGATAATGAGAGACAGCTTGTCGGGCGACGCCATTATGCCGCGTAGGCCGACAGATCGGTAATCGACGGGGCGTCGCCGCACAGCGGGCATGCCGGATCCCGCGCCAGTTTCATCTTCCGGACATCGGCGGCGAGCGCGTCGTATATCAGCAGAGAGCCCGCGAGCGTGTCGCCGATCCGCATGATTTCCTTCAGTACCTCCACCGCCTGGAGAGAACCGACCGTTCCGGCCAGCGCGCCAAGAACGCCGCCTTCGGCGCAGCTCGGCACCAGCCCCGGCGCCGGCGCTTCCCGGTACAGACAGCGATAGCATGGCTCGCCTGTGCCGAGGCCGGACCGGAATGTCGCAATCTGCCCTTCGAAGCGCAGGATTGCCGCGGAGACCAGCGTCTTTTCCGCAAGATGGCATGCGTCATTGACCAGATAACGCGTCTCGAAATTATCGCTGCCGTCGGCGACGATGTCATAGCCGTCAATCAGCTCGTCGACATTCCCGGCGGTCAGCCGTGCGTGATGGGGCACGAACGCGATATCCGGATTTATGCCCGCGACCGCTTTGCCCGCACTGTCCACTTTGGCCACGCCAATGCGGTCGGTTGTATGAATGACCTGGCGCTGCAGGTTGGAGAGGTCGACCGCATCGTCATCGACGACGCCCAGCGTGCCGACACCGGCGGCGGCGAGATACATCAGCAGCGGCGCGCCCAGTCCGCCCGCACCGATGACCAGTACGCTCGCCTCTAACAGCTTCTGCTGACCCGCTCCGCCGACTTCCGGCAGCACGATATGGCGGGCGTAGCGCAGTATCTGGTCTTCGGAAAAATCCACCCGTCCGGTTCCTATCAGGTGCCGGTCGAGCCGAACCCGCCGGCGCCCCGCGCCGTGTCGGACAAGACATCGACTTCGGTAAAAAGTCCCTGGGTGACAGGCGCGATCACCATCTGCGCGATCCGCATCCCGCGCTCGATCACGAAATCCTCATTGCCCAGATTTATAAGGATCACCTTTACTTCGCCACGGTAGTCGGCGTCCACGGTGCCAGGCGTATTGAGAACGGTAACGCCGTTCTTCGCCGCCAATCCGGATCGCGGCCGGATCTGGGCCTCGTATCCCGGCGGCAGCGCGATCGCCAGTCCGGTCGGTATCATGTCGCGTGCGCCGGGCGCCAGGATAGTGGGGGCGTCGATGGCGGCGGCGAGATCCATCCCGGCCGATTGCTCGGTTTCGTATGCCGGCAGCGGAAGATCGGGGTTGTGCGGCAGGCGGGTAACGGCGATCTCGACGGTGTTCACTCGGCAGCCTCCGGGAGAGAAGAAAAATGATCGGCAATGCGTTCCGCCAGCCGGGCGGCGACGTCTGTTTTGGCCAGTGCGGGCCAGTTCTCCACGCCGTCGGCAGTCACCAGGTGAACCGTATTTCGGTCGCCCCCGAACGTGCCGGTCGCGGGCGATACGTCGTTCGCGACGATCCAGTCGCACCCCTTGTGCGCGCGTTTCGCGACCGCATTATCGACCACGTCGTTGGTTTCGGCGGCGAAGCCGATAACCAGCGCCGGGCGCTGATTGTCCGAATTGGACAATGCCCGCAGGATATCCGGGTTTTCGATCATATCGAGCACCGGTGGCGTGCCGTCGTCGCGTTTCTTGATCTTCCTGTCGCCGGGCGCGGCGGGCCGCCAGTCCGCCACGGCGGCGGCGCAGATCGCGATATCGGCCGGCAGGGCGGCCGTCGCGGCGTCATGCATGTCCTGTGCGGTTTCGATCCGAATGACGTCGACGCCGGCGGGATCGGGCTCATGCGTCGGGCCGGTGACCAGCGTGGTCCGCGCGCCCAGACCGGCCAGCGCGGCGGCGATGGCGTGTCCCTGCTTGCCGGACGACCTGTTGGCGATGTAGCGCACGGGGTCGATAGCCTCGTGCGTAGGGCCGCTGGTGACGATGGCATGGCGACCCGCGAGCGGTGCCGACGCGCCGAAATAGGTTTCGATTGCGGCCACGATGTCCAGCGGCTCGACCATGCGGCCTTCGCCGAATTCGCCGCAGGCCATATTTCCTTCCGTCGGGCCCGCGAACAGCACGCCGCGGGATTTCAGCATCGAGACGTTGTGTCGTGTGGCCGCGTGCTCCCACATCCGCACGTTCATGGCGGGCGCGACCAGCACGTCCTTGTCTGTGGCCAACAGCACGGTTGTCGCCAGGTCGTCGCCGATGCCTTGCGCCATCTTGGCCAGAATATTCGTCGTGGCCGGCGCGACGACCAGCAGATCGGCATCGCGGGATAGCTGAATATGGCCCATTTCGGCTTCGTCCGTCAGCGAGAACAGATCGCCGTAAACCTTGTCTTCGCTCAACGCCGACACTGACAGAGGGGTTACGAACTGCGTTGCGGACTCGGTCAGCACGCAGCGTACCGATGCGCCGCGTTCGCGCAGCCGGCGGATCAGGTCGAGGCTTTTATAGGCCGCGATCCCGCCGGAGATGATCAGAAGTATGCGTTTGCCGTGGAGCATTCAGCGCCTCCACCGTGGCTGGAAAGCCGGTAACCTAATGATTCCAAAGCATTTCCGCAACAAAATGCGTTTAGTCCAGTATGACGGCAATAAGGACGATCATTGCCGCCGCCGCTGCCCAGAACCGCCATCCGCCGCCGCGCCCTCTTCCCCCCGCCAGCGCCTCCAGCGAGGCAGGGTCGACGCGAAGCCCGTCCCGGGCGGTACGGCTCAGCGACTCTTCCATTTCGGTGATGAGATAGGGCAGGCGTTCGACTACATCCAGCATGGAGTCCGCCGCATCGCGTATACGGGCTTCCGGCCCCATATGTTCGAGCATCCAGTCTTCGATCAGGGGGCGTGCCAGTTCCCACATGTTGACGTCCGGGCAAATGCGGCGGCCGACGCCCTCGGCCACCAGCATGGTTTTCTGCAACAGCAAAAGCTGCGGCTGTGCTTCCATCCTGAACTTTTCGGTGACCGCGAATAGCTGCGCCAGCAGACGCGCCAGGGAAATCTCTCCCAGCGGCAGTCCCAGAATGGGTTCCGCGATCGACCGCGCCGCCTGCGCGAATTCGTCGACCGACTGGTCGGCCGGCACGTACCCGGCCCGGATGTGAACCGCCGCAACCTGCCGGTAATTGCCGGTCAGGAAGCCGTGCAGCATCTCCGCCAGGTATTGCCGCGTGCGTTTGTCCAGGCGCCCCATGATCCCGAAATCGACCGCGTGGAACACGCCGTCGTCGTCGACGAACATATTGCCCGGATGCAGGTCGGCGTGAAAAAAACCGTCGCGAAAGACCTGCAGAAAGAAAATTTTTGCGAAATTGGCGACGATGTCTCTGGCGTCTTCCGCCCGCATATTCGACAGATCCAGCTCATTAACCGGCGTGGCGCCGATCCAGCTTGTGGTCATGACCCGGCGGCTTGTATGCGCCCAGTCGACGTCCGGCACGGCGAACCGGGGTTCGTCGGCGAAGTTTTCGCGCAGCTCGTCCGCCGCCGCGGCTTCGAACCGCAGATCCATCTCGATCTCGACTGAGCGAATGATGGTGTCGATGGCTTCGACCGGTTTCAGCCGGCGCAGGTCGGGGCGCGTGTTTTCCAGTTTCACGGCTGCCCAGCGGGCGAGGTCGAGATCGCGGGAAAACGCAACTTCGATGTCCGGACGCAGAATCTTCACGGCGACATGGCGGCCGTCGGCCAGCGTCGCCCGGTGTACCTGCGCGATGGACGCGGCGGCGATCGGGTCGGCATCGAAGGTGGCGAACAGCTCTTCGACCGGCTTGCCGAGTTCCGCCTCGACGGCCTGCCGCGCGAGCGCCCCGTCGAACGGGGGTAGCCGGTCCTGCAACGAGCGCAGATCGTCAGCCAGTTCGTCGCCCACCAGGTCGGGGCGCACCGACAGCGCCTGTCCCAGTTTCACGAAGGCCGGTCCCAGCTCGGTCAGCGCGGCGGTCAACCGCTCACCCGGCCGCTGCGATTTTATGCTGGAATTTCGCGGCGCGAACAGCGCGAGCCGGATCAGGGCCGGCGCGATCCGCGGCAATCCGGCGCCGTCGAAAGGGAACAGGGCGTCGTGCCGGGCCAGCGTGCGGGCGACCGAGACGATCCGGCGGAAATGGCGCAGACCGGAAAACATGCTTCAGGTTCGCCAGCCGGAATGCTGCCAGACGATTCCGCCGGTCAGCGGGGTGACATGGATATTGCCGAACCCGGCATCCGTCATTTCAGCCGCGAGCGCCCCGGGTTCCGGAAACTGGCGAATGCTTTCGGCCAGGTATCGGTAGGATTCGCCGTCCCGGGCGATCCGTTGTCCCAGCCAGGGCAGCACCCTGAACGAATAGGCGTCGTAGACGGATTTCAGCTGCGGCAGGACGGCGGGGCTGAACTCCATGCAGATGAAGTGGCCTCCCGGTTTCAGGGCGCGACGCATTTCGGCCAGCGCCTCCCGGCGCTGGGTCACGTTGCGCAGACCGAACACGATGGTGCAGGAATCCGCGATCGCATCCGGCACTGGCAGGGCCGCGGCGTCTCCGCATATTCGCGACGGGCCATGCGCCGATCCGCGGTCCAGCGACCGGTCCTGTCCGGCCGTCAGCATGTCGGCGTTGATGTCGCAGATCACGGCATCGCCGCCGCCGCGCTTCAGGAAACCGTCCGCGATGTCGCCGGTTCCCCCCGCGACGTCCAGCAGAAGTTGGTTCGCGCGTGGATTGAGCCGGTCGAGGAGGTCCGCTTTCCACAGTCGGTGCAGGCCGCCCGACATCAGGTCGTTCATCAGGTCGTACCGGCCGGCGACCGACGAAAACACGTCGCTTACCATCGATTTGTGGTCGGCCGCACTGACCTTCCGGAAGCCGAAGTCGATTTCAGCGCCTTGTCTGCCGGACGGATTATTTTCGTTTGATTCCATGTGTTTGAAGATAGCGCGCGGGCGCGCTAACCGCTACCTTCTCCACATGCCCGAACTCCCGGAAGTGGAAACTGTGCGACGCGGCCTGGCCCAGGCGATGGAAGGCCGCCGCGTGGAAGAGATCGAAGTGCGGCGTCGGGATCTGCGTTTTCCGATACCCGACGACTTCGAGGAACGCCTTCGCGGACGGACGCTCACCTCTCTTGGCCGTCGGGCCAAGTATCTGGTCGGCACCTTCGACGACGATACCGTCCTTCTGGCCCATCTCGGCATGTCGGGGCGCATGGTAATTGAAACCGAGGAAGACAGGGCCGTGCCTGGCCGGTTCGTTCATGGCGCCGCCGCGCACAATGCCCACGAGCACATCGTCTTCCGGGTCGGGAACGGGACGGTCGTCCGGTTCTCAGACCCCCGCCGGTTCGGCCTGATGGTCCTGACGGACACGAAGTCGTTTCCGTCCCACCGCCTGATCCGTCATCTCGGTCCCGAGCCGACCGGTCGGGAGTTTACCGGCCCGGTGCTGGCGGCGCGGCTGAAAGGCAAGAAAACCCCCATAAAATCCGCCTTGCTCGATCAGCGGGTGGTGGCCGGTGTCGGCAATATCTATGCCTGCGAAGCTCTGTTCGACGCAGGCATCTCGCCAAGACGAAGTGCCGCCACGGTGCAGGGCGCGCGTGCCGGCCGGCTGGCCGATGCGGTGCGGGCGGTTCTGGCGCGGGCGATCGAAGCCGGCGGCTCGTCGTTGCGCGACCACGTTGCACCCACCGGAGAACTGGGATATTTCCAGCACAGTTTCAGCGTCTATGGCCGGGAGGGAGAGCCCTGTCCGGAATGCGACTGCGGCAAATCCATCCGGCGCATAACGCAGGCGGGTCGGTCGACCTTTTATTGCGCACAGCGGCAACGGTGAATGATGACTTGGTTTCCTGGATGTTTTCGACGATGCCGCCCGTACTTGATTGCGGTCCTGTTGTGCGTGGCGCCGCCGGCGCTGGCCCAGTCTTTTTTTCAGTCGATTGACGATCTCCCGCTTGCGCCCGGCCTGACGGAGTCCGCCGACGAGGGGGTGAGTTTCGACAGCCCCGGGGGGCGGATCGTAACCGCTGTCGCTCAGGGCGCGGACAGCATCGAAGCATATCGGCGGTTTTATGACGATGCGCTGCCGGCGCTCGGTTGGAAGCGTCTTGCGGACGGCAGGTATCGGCGGGACGACGAAGTACTGAGCCTTGAATTCAAGCCGCGCGACGGTCGGGTCGAGGTGAGGATCGGCGTGGTGCCGGCCGGATCAGAAAAAGCCCGTTAAACACGCTGAAATGCTTGACGCAGCGGCGCTTCCCCCGTAAAAACAGCGCCGATTTCAAAGGAAAAACCGATGGCGAATACATCCTCCGCTAAGAAGCGGGTCCGGCGCGATGTGCGCAAGACCGAGACCAATGTCAGCCGGCGCAGCCGCATTCGTACCTTTATCAAGAAGGTCGAAGCGGCGATCGAGGGCGGCGATAAAGACGCTGCCAATGCCGCGCTGAAGGAAGCGCAGCCCGAACTGATGCGCGGCGTTACCCGCGGCGTCTACAAGAAGAATACGGCAGCGCGAAAAATTTCGCGGCTGTCTCAGCGCATCAAAGCCATCTGATCCTGCGCGGTATCTCGATAAGTCTTTAGACTCAATCGCTTCTGCCGCGGACGATAGAATTTTGGTTAAAAGGCCGGCTCCAAGCCGGCCTTTCGCATTTGCGTAAAGACTCGCAAACCGGCGCTGACCGCCGCTTTCAGGTCTTCCACAGGTTATTAACGTTTCCGATCTGTCAACCCTATAAATTTTCAAGAATCGCGAATTATTTGCGTTGAAGCCGCGTTCGACCCGTTGCGCGTTCCGGCGGTCGGGGGTACATTGTCCTGTTCAACAGAATGAAGCGACAAAACAAAGAAATCACTGGCGCGTTACTCGATTTTTATTAGTAAAAGCTCTCCGTGTACGGGGCCTCTTTTTGGTGGCTGCAATGGTCTCCAAGTAACTGAAAATTATATCGAAGTATTGTTGGTGAAAAAAATTTGTGATTCGAGGGGGCAATTGTGGTCAAAGGGGGCAGTCAATGAACGATTCTTCCGCACCTGAAAACACCGTCGCAGGGCAGGCAGGCGGTGCTGGTTACGCCGGAGATGTGGATGTCGTCACGGCTTGGGAGGGCGTGAAGAGCACGGCGAATGCCGTGCTGGTGGATGTGCGCACACAGGCGGAATGGAACTTCGTCGGCGTTCCGGATTTGTCGTCCGCGGAAAAACAGCCGGTTCTGGTCGAGTGGCAGGTTTTTCCGACGATGGATCTGAATGCATCGTTTGTCGATGCGGTTTCTGCGGCGGCGCCTGATAAATCTGCGCCGATCTATTTTCTGTGCCGCTCCGGCGCGCGGTCGAAGTCGGCCGCAATCGCCATGACGCAGGCCGGATACGCGGAATGCTACAACATCGCGCAGGGCTTCGAAGGCCCGCATGACGCGGAGCAGCATCGTGGCGCGACCGACGGCTGGAAGGCCCGCGGCCTGCCCTGGATACAGGGGTAGCGCATGACCGCAAACGGACTCACTCAGGAAATTAATGCCCGCTGGACGCGTGTGCGCGGTGTTCTGCGCGCCGAGGTCGGGGATTCCGCTTATAAAAGCTGGCTGAAGCCGCTTGGGCTGGTCGAATTCTCCGGCGGCGTCGTGCGACTGTCCGTGCCCACGCGCTTCATGCGCGACTGGATTGCGAACCATTACGGCACGCGCATTTCGGAGTTGTGGTGCGACGGCAATTCACCGGTCGCCGAGGTCGAGATTTTCGTCCTGTCCGACGCGGAGGACACGCGAACCCAGACGCCGCCAAAGGCGCCGTCGGAAACTGCGGTCAGCGCAACGGCGGGTGCGCGCGTGTCGCCCGACCGGGTCGACGGCGACGTCAGCTCGGCGCTGGACCCCCGCTTCAAGTTCGATAATTTCGTTGTCGGCAAGCCCAACGAACTGGCCTACGCCGCGGCCCGCCGGGTGGCAGATGCCGAAACCGCGACCTACAACCCGCTGTTCCTCTATGGCGGCGTCGGGCTGGGCAAGACCCATCTGATGCACGCGATAGCGTGGCACATCCGCGAACACCAGCCGGGACGCAAGGTCGTCTATCTGTCGGCTGAAAAATTCATGTACTATTTCATCCGTGCGCTGCGGTTCCAGGACACGATGGCGTTCAAGGAGCGTTTCCGCTCGGTCGATGTGTTGATGATCGACGACGTTCAGTTCATCAACGGCAAGGAATCGACGCAGGAAGAATTCTTCCACACCTTCAATGATCTGGTGGATAACAATCGTCAGGTCGTCGTTTCCGCCGACAAGTCGCCGTCGGATCTGGAAGGCATGGAGGAACGGCTCCGGTCGCGCCTCGGCTGGGGGCTGGTTGCGGACATTCACGCGACCACCTACGAGCTCCGCCTCGGCATCCTGCAGTCCAAGAAGGACGAGATCGGCGCCGTCGTGCCGGACAAGGTTCTGGAATTCCTCGCTCACAAGATCACTTCCAGCGTTCGCGAGCTTGAAGGCGCGCTCAACCGTGTGGCGGCGCATTCCTCGCTGATCGGCCGCGACATTACGCTGGAAACCTGCCAGGAGGTCCTGCATGACCTGCTGCGCGCCAGCGACCGGCGGATTTCGATCGAGGAAATACAGAAACGGGTGGCCGAGCATTTCAACATCCGGCTGGCCGATATGCATTCGGCCCGGCGTTCGCGGGCGGTGGCCCGGCCCCGTCAGGTGGCGATGTATCTCGCCAAGCAGTTGACCTCCAGGTCGTTGCCGGAAATCGGGCGCAAGTTCGGCGGCCGCGACCACACGACCGTGATGCACGCGGTCAAGAAGGTGGAGGAGCTGAAAACCAGCGATACCACGTTCGCCGAGGATGTGGATCTGCTGTGGCGGATGCTGGAAGGCTGAATTCCCGTCGCCGGACGGCGCAGTCAATCCCTGCGAAATAGCCGGAATTCCGCAGTTTAGCGCTCGGATTCCGGTTATTGATTCGCCTCGATCGCCCTGCATTTCGGGCGCCTTTGTAAGTCTCTGATAATGCTGGCCTTTTGAGGGCCCTGCCGGGCGCGCGAATCTGCGAGTTTTCTTGGGAATTCAAGGGCTTGTGATATAATTTCCGATGATTCTTAAGGTTTCCTGCGGACCTGCGGCCTGCCGCCGTTGCTCACCAAAAGACAGGAAAGCCTGCAGGTGGCCCCAACAAGCGCGAAAGCCGATTTAAAGCCATGCAATTCACCATCGAACGCAGCAATCTCCTGAGGTCTCTTACACACATTCAGGGCGTCGTCGAGCGCCGGACCACCATCCCGATCCTGTCCAACGTGCTTCTGCAGGCGAATGGCGGCAAGCTGGGCCTGACGGCGACGGACATGGATCTCGCGATCATCGAGGGCGTATCCGCGGACGTGACCCAGGACGGTTCCACCACTGTTCCCGCGCATACCCTCTACGACATCGTCCGCAAGCTGCCCGAAGGCTCCCAGGTTGAAGTCGGCGCCGGCGGCGAACAGGGGCAGCTCGAGATCCGGTCCGGGCGTTCGAAGCTCAGCCTGACGACGCTGCCGAGCGAAGATTTCCCGGTGATGTCCGACGGAGACCTGCCGCACCGGTTCACGGTGCCGGCCAGCGTGCTGCGTCGTCTGATCGAGCGCACGCGGTTTGCCATGTCGACCGAGGAAACGCGCTATTACCTGAACGGGCTGTATTTTCACGCCGCGGACGCCGATGGTACCGAAGTGCTGCGGATCGTTGCCACCGACGGGCATCGCCTTGCCCGGGTCGAGGTGCCGTTGCCGGACGGCGCAGCCGGCATGCCGGGCGTCATCGTGCCGCGCAAGGCCGTTGGCGAAATTTACAAGCTGATCGAAGAGGTCGAGGACGACGTAGAAATCGCCCTGTCCGAAACGAAGATCCGCTTCGCCTTTGGCGACGCTGTCCTGACGTCCAAGCTGATCGACGGCACGTTCCCCGATTACGATCGCGTCATTCCTTTCGGCAACGACAAGACGCTCGAGGTCAAGCGCAACGAATTCGTCAAGGCGGTCGATCTGGTCTCCACCATTTCCACTGAAAAGTCTCGGGCGATCAAATTGTCGCTCGAGGACGGCAATCTGGTTCTGACCGCAACCAGCCCCGAAGCCGGCAGTGCCCGCGAGGAACTGGACGTGGATTACAACGACGGGCCGCTGGAGATCGGGTTCAATTCCAAATATCTGCTGGATATCACCCAGCAGATCGAGGGCGATGATGCGAAGTTCGTGCTGTCCGACGGCGCGTCGCCGACGCTGGTTCAGGATATGGGCGATACGAGCGCGCTGTACGTCCTGATGCCGATGCGGGTCTGAGGCGCCGGTTCAGCTTTTGCAGAATGCCCTGGCAAATTTTCCCGACCATACCGCCACTCAGGAACGCTGCGCGGTCGTAAGGCTGGCGCTGACCGATTTCCGGTGTTACGCGCAGTTGCGGCTGGAGGCGGATGCGCGGCCGGCTGTGCTGACCGGCGCGAACGGCGCCGGCAAGACGAATCTTCTGGAAGCGATTTCCTTCCTGGCCCCCGGGCGCGGCCTGCGTCGGGCCCGGCTGCAGGATGTTACGCGCAGCGATGCTGCTGAAAATACGGTCCGCGGCGCGCTGCGCTGGGCGGTGGCGTCGACGCTGGAAACCGCCGGTGGGGAGATCGAAATCGGCACCGGGTTCGAAGCGACCGGCGACGGCGGCGACGACGGCGGCCGCCGGGTGGTCAGGATGAACGGCGCCAATGTCCGCAGCCAGTCTGCGCTGGGCGAGGTGCTGGCCGCGGTCTGGCTTGTGCCGGACATGGATCGACTGTTCATGGACAGCGCGGGTGGCCGGCGCCGGTTTCTCGACCGGCTGGTCGCGGCGTTCGACCCGTCGCACACGACGCGCCTGAACGACTACGAACAGGCCATGCGCGAACGCACCCGGCTGCTGCGCGACGACCGCGCCGGGCTCCGGTCGGCAGATACGGGGTGGATATCGGCGCTGGAACAGCGCATGGCGGAAAGCGGCATCGCGCTGGCTGCCGCGCGCCGCAGTTTCGTCCAGCGGCTGGGCGCTGCCTGCGAGCTGGCGGTCGGACCTTTCCCCGCGGCCGGAATATCGCTGGCCGGCGATGCCGAGAGCTGGCTCGATGTCGGCGCGGCGCTGGAAGCCGAAGACCGGTTCCGCGCGGCACTGGCAACGTCGCGCGCCGCCGACCGGGAAGCAGGTCGCGCGCTGACCGGACCGCACCGTTCGGATATCGACGTTGTCCATCTTGCCAAGAACCGCCCCGCGGCCGTGTGTTCGACGGGGGAACAGAAAGCGCTGCTGATCAGCATCGTGTTGGCGCATGCCCGTCTCGTCTCTCTCGACCGGGGTGCCGCGCCGCTGCTGCTGATGGACGAAATCGTAGCGCATCTCGACGCGGAGCGACGCGCGGCTCTGTTCGACGAGATCTGCGCCATCGGCGCCCAGGCCTGGATGACGGGCCCCGACCGGGCGCTTTTCGAGGAATTCGGCGACCGGGCCCAGTATTTCCGTGTCGACAACGCCAACGTGTACACAGTTTGAGGATCGCATGACGCCACCTGAAGATACGCCCCCTCCCGAGAACGGCGACGCCGAGATCGCAGAAGCGGAATACGGCGCCGATTCCATTCAGGTCCTCCGCGGACTGGAAGCGGTGCGAAAGCGGCCGGGCATGTATATCGGCGATACCGATGACGGTTCCGGCCTGCACCATATGGTGTACGAGGTCGTCGACAATGCGATCGACGAAGCGCTGGCCGGCCATTGTTCGGAGGTCACGGTGACGCTGAACGGCGATGGGTCTGCGACGATCACCGACGACGGGCGCGGCATCCCGGTGGAAATTCACGGGGAAGAAGGTGTTTCCGCCGCCGAGGTCATCATGACCCAACTGCACGCAGGCGGGAAATTCGACCAGAATTCCTACAAGGTGTCCGGCGGTCTGCATGGCGTTGGCGTATCGGTGGTTAACGCGCTGTCGGAATGGCTGGAACTGCGTATCTGGCGCGACGGCAAGGAACACGTAATGCGTTTCAGCCATGGCGAATCCGACGGTCCGCTGGAAGTCGTCGGCGATTCCAACGGCAAGAAAGGCACGTCGGTCACGTTCATGCCGTCGGCCGAAACTTTCACCATGACGGAATTCAACCTGTCGACACTCGAACACCGGCTGCGCGAACTGGCGTTCCTGAATTCGGGCGTTCGCCTGGTACTGACCGATGCGCGCGGGGTCGAGCCCACGACTGTCGTCCTCGAGTACGAAGGCGGGATCGAAGCTTTCGTGAAGCATCTCGATCGCGGCAAGACCCCGCTGATCGAAACGCCCATCGTGATTACCGGCGAGCAGGACGGGGTCAGCGTCGACATGGCGCTGGAATGGGCCGACAGCTATCACGAAACCACACTGTGTTTCACCAACACCATTCCGCAATCCGACGGCGGCACGCATCTGGCAGGCTTCCGGGCGGCCCTGACGCGGACGGTCAACGGATACGCCAATGAAAGCGGCCTTGCCAAGAAAGCGAAAGTCTCGCTGTCCGGCGACGATGCCCGCGAAGGACTGACCTGCGTCGTCTCGGTGAAGGTGCCGGATCCCAAATTCTCCTCGCAGACCAAAGACAAGCTGGTATCGTCTGAAGTCAGGCCGATCGTCGAAAGCGTGGCGGCGGAAAAAATCGGTCAGTGGTTTGAAGAGCATCCCAACGACGCAAAACGAGTCATCAGCAAGGTAATCGAGGCAGCTGTCGCCCGCGATGCGGCGCGCAAGGCGCGGGACCTGACCCGGCGCAAGGGCGCGCTGGATATTTCCTCGCTGCCCGGAAAGCTGGCGGATTGCCAGGAACGGGACCCCGCGAATTCCGAACTGTTCATCGTCGAGGGCGATTCCGCCGGCGGGTCCGCCAAGCAGGCGCGTAACCGGAAGAACCAGGCGGTGCTGCCGCTCCGCGGCAAGATATTGAACGTCGAGCGCGCGCGTTTCGACAAGGTGCTCTCCTCCGCCGAACTCGGTACGCTGATCACCGCGCTGGGGGCCGGTATCGGTGCCGAGGATTTCGATATCGAGAAGGCGCGTTATCACAAGATCATCATCATGACGGACGCCGACGTCGACGGCAGCCATATCCGGACCCTGCTCCTGACCTTCTTCTACCGGCAGATGCCGGAAATTATCGAGCGCGGCTATCTCTATATTGCGCAACCGCCGCTGTACCGCGCCAAGAAAGGCGACAGCGAAACGTACCTGAAAGACGATCCGGAGATGGAGGAGTATCTGATCCGGGCCGGCCTGCGGGATGCGGTGCTGACCATCAGCGACGGCGCCCAGATCGCCGGCGACGATCTTTACGACCGGATCAAGCAGGCGCAGCGTGCCAAGCGTCTGCTGCAGCCGATGTCGTCCAAGCTTACGAATGCCGAGGTCGCGGAACAGGCGGCGGTGCTGGGGGCGTTCAACCAGGTGCTGCTGGATTCCGAGGAACAGTCGCAGCTGGTCGCGGATGCCCTGGCGCGTCGGCTCGACGGTCTGGCCGAGCCCGCCGACCGGGGCTGGACGGCGGAAATGATGGATGGCGGAGGTATCGCATTCCTGCGGACGCGCCGCGGCGTGACCGAACGCCAGGTCATCGACGGTGCCCTGCTGCGGTCGAGCGAGGCCCGGCGGCTCGACGAAATGGCATCCGATTTCCAACTGCTCTATGCACGTCCCGCCACTCTGGTGGCGCGCGATTTCGAACAGCGGATCACCGGGCCGGTCGAACTGTTTGACGCCGTTCTCGGCATTGGGCGCAAAGGAATCAGCGTCCAGCGTTACAAGGGGCTGGGCGAAATGAATCCGGAACAGCTGTGGGAGACGACGCTGGATCCCAACGTACGGACGTTGCTGAAAGTTCGGATCGAGCACGGCGACCAGGCCGAGGACGTGTTCTCGACCCTGATGGGCGACGTCGTCGAACCGCGCCGCGATTTCATCCAGGACAATGCGCTGAAGGTCGTGAACCTCGACGTATAGCTATTTGGCGTTGTCCGCGATCCTGTCGAAGCTTGCCCCAAAGGCGGCGCAGACCAGCACGTCTCTCAGTTCAGGCGCGATATGGCGATAGAACTTCCGTGCCGCCTTGTTGCGTTTCAAGACCGACCAGAAAATCCAGCGTCCGCCTTCATCGCGGCTTCGGCGGGCGACGCCGGACACCAGCGCGGTGCCGACGCCATCCCGCCGGTGACGTTCGCTGACGTAGAGATCGGCCAGATACACGCCGCGCGTCGCGCTGTCGGTGTCGTACCCCCAGTAGTAGACTGCATACCCCGCAGCCGCTTCTCCCGCGGTTGCGACCATGGTCTCGAAGGCGGGATTGTCGCCGAATCCGTCGCGCAAAAACGCTTCGGCCGAGAACCGCGATATCCGTCCGCCATCCGATACGCTCAGCGCCCGGGCCATCGCCGCGATGGCGTCGGCGTCTTCGCGCCGCGCCGGGCGGATTTCGAAGGCCGCGGTCGTCTTTTCCATTCGCGGTCGTGGATGCCTTGTTGTCGCCATATTGCTGAAGTCGATTGATGCGAATCGTAATCTACTACATATAGCGTCATGGCCGAGCGAAAACGCACAACGCCCAAACAACCCCGGAAAGGGAGTCGAAAGGCGCCGTCCGCCAAAAAATCGCCTAATAACTCGCCGCGCGCCGGCAACGCGAAATCGAAGTCAGCCGCCAGGCCGGCGGCAAAAAAATCCGCGAAAAAGCCTATGGGGGGCGACACCGGTTCCGGCCCGCGGCGGCTGGCGTTCAGGTTGTTCAAATGGTCGCTGATCTGTGCCATCTGGGGCGGCGTCGCGCTGGGCAGCGTGGTTGCGTGGTACGCCTGGGATCTGCCCGATATCGACAGGCTCGACGCGCCGACCCGTAAAGCCAGCATCACACTCACCGATTCCAGCGGCCGCGAAATCGCAACATATGGCGATCTTTACGGCGCACCGCTCCGGCTGGCCGATGTGCCGCCATACCTGGTGCAGGCAATCGTCGCGACTGAGGACCGGCGGTTTTTCGATCATGCCGGTTTCGATCCCGTCGCACTGGCACGGGCGGTTGTCGCAAACCTCCGCGCCGGCCGGGTCCGCCAGGGAGGCAGCACGCTGACCCAGCAACTGGCCAAGAACATCTTCCTTAAACCCGACCGTACGCTGCGGCGGAAAGTTCAGGAACTTCTGCTGGCGTTCTGGCTGGAAGCGAACTTCACCAAGGAGCAGATCTTTACGCTCTATATTAACCGCGTGTATCTCGGCTCCGGTGCCTACGGCGTCGATGCCGCCGCGCGCCGCTATTTCGGGAAATCGGCGAAATCGGTATCCCTTCACGAATCGGCCGTT
>Ga0181572_10000575_pt1 | contig 26485 bp, 39 predicted proteins | sample 101ome_26_FD_133004 | JGI IMG/M metagenome (GOLD analysis project Ga0181572, IMG submission 133004) | Coastal salt marsh microbial communities from the Groves Creek Marsh, Skidaway Island, Georgia - 101408AT metaG (megahit assembly) | ecosystem: Environmental > Aquatic > Marine > Intertidal... | reverse complement strand
TGTCATGATAAGATCGTCGAAGGTTTTGGGGAACCAGTACTCGAGCCAATTCTCGGTTTGTGTACGCGCGTAACTTTGGCGACCCGTGACGATATATATTTTATCGGCGTGTTTGCGTAAATACCCCATTTGTTTACACACGCCCGGGATCGGTTTAAGTTTTGCGAACTCCTCGGATTCGTAAAAATCGTGGACCATGTTTCGCGATTCGGTTTCGGTAATGTTAAACATATCTTTATAAATGTAAGGGTACCTTTTCGTGGTGGGAAACTTGTACCCACGGAACTTTGCCATGGGTCGTACGAACGAGACGAGAACTTCGTCGATATCTACGGCAACTCTTTTCATTTATTACAATATTCACTCATAATCTCTAAATACTATTCCGACGGGGAACCTTGGAATCCCGAGTTCCGTCAAGTTTTGGAACTTTACGGTAAGCATTTTACCGAAATAGTCTTCTTTATGTGCATAAAAATACTCTCTTTGTTCGATCGTACCTTCGGGTCGAACACAGAATGTATCCCCGTTTTCGGTTTTACAGACCCATACGACGGCATTGGCGTCTCGACCGTGGCCCGTCTTTGCGTCGACAACTTCGTATTCTTCCGTAACAAAATCCTTATACTTTAACAGGTAATTACTCCGTTTCCCGTTTTCATACACACTCGAAGGATCACGAACCATGGTCCCTTCGTACCCATGTGAAACGAACTGATCGTGGAACTGTTTCAAACACGTTTTCTTACGAACCAGTTTCGTTTCGACCGTAACGTGATGTTTACGCCTTTCCTCGAACGGTAAATCGGGACGATTCACGTCGAAATAATCAAAGACGTAAAACTGGAGTTGTTTCGGATCGGTTTTAAACAAACTCGTAATTTCCTCGAACGTTTTGTTTGGATCGTAACACTCGCCGTCGAGGTATTCACCCTCCTTAAGACCTTTACCGAGATACTCGGTTCCCGGAACGAGTTTTCCCGTACGCGAAATACCACCTTTATTCGAAACGAGTAACCGAACCCCGTCAAGTTTAGGTTGAACGTAAAACGGTTCCGTGATGTATCTTTTACGGTCTTCCCATTTGTTTGCTAACATGGGCATAACATCGGGGACATGTAAATTCTTCCACATGGTTTTAGCGCGTTTCAGGGCACTTTCGTACCCAAGCGGAACGTGTGTTGTTGAGATAGATTCTTTACCATCAACAACACCGGTTGCTTTAATAATATTCGCGGTACCGTCTTTGAGTTTTTCAACCCTGATAGACGTATACCTTTGATTGCCGTTTTTGTCCGTTTTAAAAATTGTTTCCATTATAATAGATGAGTAGTGTTCCACCAGTTGTAGATTATAAGCGAATGGAGCGACTTAGGCCTCCAGAAAACACGGTTATTCCTCTAAATGCAAATACTCTATGTATATTTCTTATAATAGCGACAATTATCGGTTTATATAAGAGACATGTAGACCTGAGAAACCCCCAGACCCGCAGGGTCTGAAAAGACTGTAATCGGGATCTAATCAACAGAATCAACGACGTTATATTTGATACATTCTTGTGGGTCTAAATATATGTCACGTTTCATAATTTTCTTAAGTTGTTTTTGTGGTATAGTCGTTTTTTCTTTGTACGTTTTTGTAACCATATCCATGAGTTTATCACATGATTTCATTTCGTCTTTGAGTTCTTCGTATTTTCCCCAGAACCCGTTGGTTGATATTTGGTGTATGAGTACGTGTGCATTTTTACCTATACGACGTTCGTGACCACCTAAAAGAAGAAATGTGGCGGCGGAACAACATACACCTTGTGCTATGGTAATGACTTTCACTCGAGATTTCTCGATAATGTTCATGGCACTTAACCCCGCGAACAAATCACCCCCTTCACTACATATATGAAAATGTATAACAGGTTCGTAACCAATAAGTTCAGCTTTCTTTTTAAGAAGGTCAATTTCAAGTTTCTTAAAATCTTCAATAAACTCAAGGATATCTACATCTGTAATTTCACCGTAATAAAAAATTTCATTACCAATGACACGAGATATTTTAAATTCCTGTTCTTCTTCGGTAGATGTCGTATTCATTTAATTATTCTGTACATACTTCTTTAATCATTTTTTTGATTTTTGTAACCTCCCTTTGTTTAAGTTTATTTTGTAAAGCTAAATGGTTCATAACATCAAAATCTTGGGGTGTTAAATTATATTCCTTAAATTTTGAAACGTCACCTTGTTTTGCATATTCTTTGAGTAACATGAATTCGTGGTGTTTCATGTGTGTATTTGACCGTACCTGTATACTTCTTACCTTTTGTTCGCGCATTTTTTGGTTCCCGTATTTTGTCCATGCACTTCCGGGACGAATATCCTCTTTAATGAGTAAATTTTTCATGTAGAGTTTAGGAAGTTTTATAGCATTTAAAACAAAGTATGGCATACAGTCCCATTCACCTTTATAAAGTTCTGTATCGTATAGATCGGCAACGACTAAACTTTTCATGATTTTATCGTAATGTTCCGTATCTGAACCAAGGTAATTTTCGTGTACTGACCCCCAAACGTGACCGTGTTCATGAACGGTTTCTTCTATGTCTATGTTACCGGGTTTACAAAAAAAGTCTTCAATGATTTCCTTGGGTGTTTTAAAGATATCTTTATCGTCGTCAAATTCAAGGTAACTGAAATAATTTCCTATATTTCCTTTACATTTTTCTGATGCTATTTTTGTACGTGGATGCTTTTTGTTTAACCATTGTATAGTTTCAGGTTTACGTTTTGGTATAAACACGAGTTTAAAATTTGGTAACATATGTACATTTTTAGACGTAACAATTAATGATTTTTTTGTAATAGACCCCCCTTCACAGACGGTTTCAATTATACTTTTATAAGCGGTATCGGATTCATAATCGTCCACGTAAGCATACATGTTTGAATTTTTTATTATACTCAAAAACACGTCTTTTTTAGATAATACTTCATCGTATAATTCTATACTATTTGATTTATCAAAAATTTTATTTAAAATATATGTTTTCCCAACACCAGCCGCGCCACATATAAATACATTCTTACCTTTTTCTATTAGTGATGTGATTTCTTTTATTTCGCGTTCATGGAGCGAAATATCCACATTCTTTTTTTGTTTATGTATTGTAACGAAGGCATCCATGTCTAATGAAAATGGAGAAAGTGATCTCGCTACTCAAGCTTTAGATATTATTATGGAAAACAATACACTTCAAATGCGTGTTATAGAACCTTTAAAAAGGAAACTATTTCCTTATTTGATGTGTATTACAGTCTTTAACTTTACTTTATTTGTTATGGTGGCGTATCTTGTGAATCGTCTTTCGGTGATTCTGTAACAACTTCCATAAGTTCGGTGCGTCTTCGAAGTTCTTTCATGAGATCACCTTTAAGACTCACAAGCCCTTTATCTTTTAAATCCGATATTTCATTTTTACGCTCTTCTATTCTCTCTATATCGGATTTAACCGCTTTTTTAGCTGTAGTTACATTTCCTCGTATTTCATCGAGTTCGCGTTTAAGTTCGCGTTTAGCGGTACCACCAATTGCATCTTTAAGTTTGGTCATAACCGTGTTTTCTGCAATGGCTTTGAATGGCATGATAGGCTGTATATGCATGATTTCTGGTTTAAAGAACTGATTATCGTCTGGGAATTCTCTTTCAAAATCATCGATAGTTTGTTTTGGTACATTCGGTGATTGTTCGATAAGTCTATCGTATTCGTTACGACAGTTTTCGACCATGGTCGTACCGTCCTGTATTCTTTCACTCAAGGGCAATGTAAGTTCAAGACGGATAGTTCTCGAGAGTTTACCATATTGTACCGAAGCGACACGGTGACCTTCCATAAGTTCATTGATTTTGAGAAATTGCATGATTGTTGTTGCAATAGCAGTGATTAAGTTCAAACCACCGATAGCCGAAGGTACAAATGGTTGAACCGTCGGTGGAAATGTTTCCTGAGCAAAGTTTGCTGTACCTGTAACTGTACTTACAATAATAAGTGGTATAGTAAATTTCATACTCAATTTTTTATAAGAACAATAGGCTTGGTAGTGCATGTAACGGTAACACGCAGCAGCTTCACCCCATGACTTTAATATTTTTTCTTGTTGTGGATGCCATATTTTCGGGAGTTTCTTTTCTTTGTCCATACTAATAGATATGAACATTATATTCTTCATTCATTTAGTGCTTTTCATAACCATGTTGGTCATTCCATTCATGAAAAATAAACAAAACCTCGAGTTTTATTCACTTCTCGTTCCATTCATTTTCTTTCATTGGTCGGTAAACGATGATACGTGTGCATTAACGCAAATGGAAATGGTTGTAACTGGTAATAAAAAAGAAGAAACGTTTTTCGGTAGGATTATGGGTCCCATATACAAAATGGACGATACTGAAGCAAATAAATTCCTGAAATCTGTTTTCTTTTTTCTTTGGTTACTTGTTCAGTATAGACTCGATAGAATTGATTTGACGCCACTTTATGAAGTCAAAACCCGTATTATTAAATAATATTTGTATATATAAAAATGAAGATCAAAAACAAAACACAGCAAAAATTAATAATTATTGTGTTAGTGTTACTCTTTGCTTTAACCGTATATCAAATACGTAACCCAATTGTAGTTAATAAACAGGTTCATGTACCCGTACCTGTTGAAGTCCCAGTGCAGATTCCAATGGAAAAAGAATTCAGAAAACCGCCTATCAAAGAGTATAAACCGGGGTACGTTCAACAAATGGGGGTTCTCGTAGGTCCAGATGAAGAAACTTTACCTTTATACGGTAAAGAAGTTAGAGGTAGACGTGACCAATACCATTATTATACAACAACACCAGGTGAACAAGTATACCCACTTCCCGTAACCATAAATAACCGCGATTGTATGGACGATATTGGGTGTCAAGAACTGTATGGGAATGAAACCGTTTCGGTTTTAGGGCAAACGGGTTCATTCCAGGCTAAAATGTATAGAACGGATAACTTTTTTTAATCTTTCTTTTCTGGAACAATGGCTTCATATGCACAATTTCCCACTGTTATTGTTTGTGAACTCATACAGCAACACGCGAGGCATAATGCCGCCACAATTTGTGGAGTTTTTGTAAATTGTATAGCTACTCGTGCTGGTTTATAAACCATATAGAAACATATTAAGCAACAACATATCGTAGATGCTAAACTCATCGGCTTACACTGTAAAGATGTCATTTATATTAAACAAATAAAATTATATTGGGTAATATAAATGAAGATTGATATTCTTAAAAACGAAGCAAAACGTTTAGGTCTTCGCGTGACTAAAAAAGTAAAAGGGAAACGTGTCCCTCTTAGTGAAAAAGAACTTAAGGTGCGAATTGAAAGAAGACGACAACCCGCGCTGGAAATACAGGTTCGCAATTCGAAAAAACTTATACGAACGTGTAAATCGTTATTAAAGACGATGGAACCAAGTGTTCCTAGAGCTCCTAGAGCTCCTCAAGTTTCGGTAAAGAAAGTCGCACCTCCAATTCCTCCTGCACCCCCAGTTCCTCCGCGCCATGTAAAGCGCGACCCTCGTGCAAATTTAATGACGGCACTCAAAGCGAACCTTGAAAGGCGTGGTATTAGACAAAAGTTAAACCAAACCTCTTAGTTATTATTTTTTTAGCACCTTCAAGTTCAGGGTGACTCCATAATAACCATCTCGACCAAAATCCCGCGGTATACAAACCTGATTTCGTCCAGTTTTCTTTATCGCTTCGTGTAACATCAAGCATATTTTTATGAACAAGATTAGGATCGGTCTGTTTTTGAACCATGTGTGGTACAAAACCACCGTGACGCGTGACGTATAAACGCATACGTAACGGATTTTTGTGTTTTGTATAATCTGAGTATCCTTTGGCCCCAAAATCAACAAATTTTTCATCGTCGAATGTGACTCTAAATTTTTTATCGAACCGCGGACTTTTTCTTAAACGAACACGCATTATATAATTATTGAACATATTTATTTTGTAACTTGGTGAGTGTATAATGATGATAAAAATGAAGTATACCAATTGATAATGAAATGTAAACAGCTGGGTTACGTCTTGCTTTTTTATTTAAAAGAATTAAAATAAGCGTTGTCAAAACGACAATTGTTGGTATTGTAAATAGCCTAATTTTAACACCGGACAATTCTATAAACCGTTTATCTAATGTATTAATTTTATCAGTTTGTTCTGGTGCGTAAGATTCTTTTCCTTTATAATCTGGCATTTATTATATGTAAACAAAAAAATGTGGTTTCTCATGATACCATTTATATTGTTACTAAACGATTATTGTAAAACTCCTATAGATAGACTCTATTTTCAGAGACCTTTACGACCTTTGGTAGGTATACGAAACTCAATTGTAGACTTGTTTTTTTATAAATCGCATTATTCTGTTGATGATTTTGTAGGTCTTTGGCGTGTTCAAAAACACTTTTTCGATATAAAAGACGAATATGACGCATTACATAGAAACGCACAAAAACACTATTTCCATGATATCGATTCGTGGTTTGAACGTAACGAAAACTATTATTATTATAAAATACATGATTTCCCAAACGTATATGCGTTTTTAAAAACCATACCATGTATTGATCGTGCCATGATTGCAGTCATGGAAGGACCAATGTCTATACCAGCACACCGTGCTGAAAGCAATTTACAGTTACGGTACCATTTAACACTCGAGGGTACGAGTAATCTTGATACTGAATTTGAATTCCATAAACATGAACCCGGTGAATATATACTTTTTGATCACTCGAGGTACCACCGTGTCGATAAAACGAATGAAGGTAAACGCGTTGTATTGATTTTAGATATTAATCGGTTTTATAAATTTCCATATATAAAATAATCCTATCTTTATCTGATTGATTTTCTGCCCAGTGTTTTTTACGAGCATTCATGATTATATGTTTACCATCTTCTTCTGTAACTTCACCTAGATCTATGTGATGAAGTATACAGTTTTCTGGACATTTTATACCTAAATGATATGTAAATATATAATCATCGCCTACATAATCAATATGTTCTTTTAGTTTTACACCCCCTTTCATTAACGAAAACCCCGCTACATGTATACCTTTGATTGAAGATAAGAGTTGTGTTGTTTCTGGACATAATTTACAATTACTTGCAATAAAATTACCATCCCATATAAGTGGCCAACTTATCCATGATTCCTGAACATGATCCTGACCACCTTTCAACCACCCATGTTTACCATTTGTATATAACATTATAACTTGTTTTAGATATTCAGAACCAACCCATTCACCTTCTTTACGAGGTTCATTTCGTATGAATGTTTTTGGTAGTAAATTTACTTCCCTTTGTAAAATGTGAACGTAATTTTTTAATTCATTTAAATGCATTATCCATATAAGTGTTTTCTACACACTGCTTTATACATGTTATGATCACCAACAAGTTCGAGTTCGTCGTTTTTAACAATACGTTTTGTAAATGGTCCATGTGTTCCATCCATACACTCCATACACATTGCTGATATTTTAAACACTTTATCGGCGAGAGGTACACAATCTACTAGTTCACCGAACTTTCTTTGTTTATAATCACCATCGAGACCGGCGAGTAAAATCGTTTTACCCGAATCAAGAACACGTTCGACGAATTTTTTAAGGCCGGTAAAAAATTGAGCTTCATCTATGGCTATAACGTCGACGCCCGAAAAATTAACTTCTTCGAGAGTATTTGTTTTTATACAATCAAAACGAACATTATCGTGGGTACGTAAAACATCTTCGGGTGCACGTGTATCTTTTTTTGAATTTATAACGAGAATTTGTTTACCTATAACTTTGTATCTTTTTAAACGCCGAATAAGTTCGGACGTTTTTCCCGAAAACATGTTACCCATGATAATTTTCAAACTCATTTCTAAATATACGGTATATTATTTTAAATGGTTTTAAAGAAAACACTCATAGAATAATAAAAACATGGAAACACTTAGAATTAAACGATTAACTCTCGAAGCAACTTTACCAACGCGTGCATCCCCTGGTTCGGTCGGGTACGATTTATATAGTATGGAAAACATGACGATTAATGCATGTGAACGTGGTATTGTGAGTACGGGTATTTGTGCAACTATTCCTAAAGGTGTCTATGGACGTATTGCACCAAGATCGGGTTTAAGTGTAAAGCATGGTATTCAAACGGGTGCCGGTGTGATTGACCCGGATTATACGGGTGAATTGAAAGTTATCTTGTTTAATCACGGGAGTGAATCCTTTGAAATTAAACAAGGCGATAGGATCGCACAATTGATTTTAGAAAGATGTGAAACGCCGCTTATTGAAGAAGTTGATGAACTTCAAGAAACGAAACGCGGTGAACGTGGTTTTGGATCGTCGGGTACTAATTAGGTATTATTTCCTTTTGAGTTGATAAATATGTTCTACTATAACTGTGGAACCTAAAAATGTTAAAAGTGGGTTATCGTATTTGTAGTAGCCGTAATACATTACAATTATACCCCATAAAAATGCGAGATAATCCGTAGTGGGTGACGCCATATAACTACAATTTGAATTTGTTGGTATAGAACTTTCCATCATTTGGTAATATATAGTACCCATTAACACTGATAATACTAGTGCTAATAAATGCATTATTAATATAGTATAACAAACTTTTTAATTTAACGTTTAAAAAAATCAAATTCAGTTTTGTGGATATACTTATCTGGTATTTTATATTGTTCAAATACTAAACTTATTCTTTTTGTAGTATAGTCACAAAAAAATGGTTCGACACAATGGTTCATATCACCTCTAAACGTTAATTTTCTACCTTGTTTAGGTTTATATACCTTTTCGTTATTTTTACTAGCGAATGGTTTTAAAATTAAGTTTCCACCCGTGTAATTTTCTGGTATACTTATATATAGTACAGTTGTACACACTGGCATTATAAATCTACCCATAAAATCTTTTATTTCAATAGTATCGTCACAGTGAAATTTTATATCGTTATGTTTACCAGTTTTATTATTAGAATTATCTAATATAGCAGTATTAACAATGTAGGCGTTTGTGCCTGGTTGTTTTATATTTTCAAAAATTTTATAAATTGTACCTAAATTATGATGTAAAAACATTTTTTTAGAGTTTTCATTTGTATTAAATCGAATAACATACGAATTATCCCAATTATGTTTTAATAATTCATGATTTAGTATATACTTTTTTAAATTTTCACATTCATTTGGTGATAAAAAATTATCTTCTATACTGACGAGTGGAAAATTATACGGATGTGATCTTTTAAATTCAAAATAATCTTCTATTTCAATAAACTGATTTATAATATATACAAATAGTATTATTATAAGTATATAATACACTGTATTCATATGTTATATTTATATAATTAATTGCCAAACGCGACACCACCCATACCATTCTTAATCCTGAGGATGTTATAGTTGACCGCATAAGCGCGAATCATGTTAAGGTTTGCACTCGCTGGACCGTTAATATTTATTTTCGCATTATCAATTCTCGAAAAGTTCAAGGTACCCGATGGTTGAGACTTGTTCATGGTAAGACAGAGTGGCCATGTATATATTTGTTCCGAATCGACCGTGTTGTTAAGAACTGAACAGTGTCTCGATGGAACGACGTTTCTATGGTATTCGTGTGTCATATTTTCAAAGAGTGGAACACCATTAATAAACATAGACGCGTCGGTGAACGTGTATGATGTAGATGCACCTACCGCCGAATCGTTACCCGCAGCTATATGAATAGCCTTCACTGGGTGGTTAAAGTAGGTCAAATCAATAGACGTGTCGGAAGCGGACATTGGTTGATGTTGTGTTTGGGTAATAAGAAGTTCATGTTCACTATTTGCAAAGAATTCACGTTCTTCTGTGTCAAGAAACACATACGAACCGTATACTCTTGGCGAAGAACCTAAACTAAATGTACCATTTCTACACTTAATTCTAATTTCAACTTCATGGTATTGGAGACCGACGAGTGGTAAAGATTTTGTCCAATCTTCACTGAAAAAGAATGGTATTATGTAACTACCAGTGGAGACATTATCACCACCATCTTGAGTCGTCGCGGCACACGTCGCTTTCGCAGAAGATTCATTGTATAATGTATTGTGTACGGTATTGATAAAAAGAGAATCTAATTTAGTCACTTCCTGACCACCAATCCACAAGGAAAATTCAGTTGGTGAGGTTTCATTCGATGTCGCATTCGCGGATTTAAAAATACAATCGTCGTTATTATTATTGTTAATATCTGCATTTTCAATCCAAACGTAACTCAAAAGATCACCTTTCGATTTTATAGGGATGGAAACTTCGTTTCCCGATTCAAATGTTCCGATGTAATCCATTCGTTCTGGTTTAATGGAAAAGTTTGTATGACGTTTATAGTTTTGTCTAAAAAAGGATACTTCTGGGTTGCCCGTGATATAGACATCCTGGGCACCGACTGAGACAAGATCAATCAAGGCAGCTGACATATTTACTATTATACTATATTAAAAAAATCGGGCGATAACGTAACAAGGTAAAAAATGGTTGTGTTCCAGGTACTCACCTGGGAACCACAAGATACTGAAGATGAACATTTAGTCAGTATTTTTGGTAAAACCCGTGAAGGTAAATCTATATGTGTGACCACGAGTTTTACGCCATACTTTTTTATAAAACTCCCGAAAAAAACAACATCTTTAGACGCTCGTAATTTATATACAAAGATCGATAAATTGTGCCCTGAATGTCTTATTGGATATGATGTTGTTCAATCAAAAGATGTATGGGGATTTCAAAATAATGAACAGTTTACATTTATGCAATTAAATTTCAAAAATTTAGCGGCGAGACGAATGGTAAATGGAAGATTAAAACGTACATTACCTGATGAACCTATAAAGTATAAAGTATATGAATCTAACTTAGATCCCGTCCTGAGATTAATGCATAGAACGGGTATACAATCAACTGGATGGATGGATTCTGGTGATTCGTGCGTGCGTTCGTATCTTGCACACGTGGATATAGATTTGTTTTGTAATAATTGGAAAACACTTAAACCCGTGGATATTCCCGAAACTGCACCTTTTGTTGTTGCATCGGTTGATATTGAATGTAATAGTTCAACGGGTAAATTTCCCGATGCGGACGTAAAAGATGACGCATGCTTTCAAATTGCCATATCACTTACACACTTTGGTTCGGAAGTACCTTATGATAAAACATGTTTGTGTTACAAGGAAACGGACGCAAATCTCGAAGGGTGTACAATTAAGAGTTATACAACGGAACGCGAAATGCTCATGGCTTTTAAGGCATACCTTGCTAAAAACGATGTTGATATCATTACGGGCTGGAACATATTCGGTTTTGATTTAGAATACCTTATTAAACGCGCCGTTGTCACGAAATGTGATTCATCATTTTACGAGTTGAGTAAACTTAAGAACTATACATGCGAACTTACGTATAAAAAATTGTCGTCGAGCGCACTTGGTGATAACGATCTTAAAATCGTACCAATGCCTGGGCGATTTATATTTGATTTATTCCACGAAGTTAAGAAAGGGTACAAACTTGATTCGTATAAACTCGATAATGTTTCGAAACTGTACCTCGGTGATAATAAAATCGATATGCCTCCAAAGGAAATGTTTGCGCGGTTTGTTGAAGAAGACCCCGTGAAATTACGTGAAGTTGCCGAATACTGTATTAAGGATACGTTGTTGCCACACCGACTTTTAGCAAAGTTGTGTACACTAATAAACTTATTAGAAATGGCGAAAGCGACCTGGGTTCCGTTATGTTACTTGGTTGAAAGGGGACAACAAATCAAAGTGTTTAGTTTATTAACAAAAAAAGCGCGTGAAATGGGATTTATGGTACCAACAATCACTTGGGGGCAATATTCTGCTGATGGATACGAAGGTGCAACTGTTCTTGAAGCACAAAAAGGTGCATACTACACACCCATAACAGCTCTAGATTTTGAAGGTCTGTATCCGTCTATTATGATGGCACATAATTTGTGTTATTCAACACTCGTCATGGATTCAAAGTATGACGATATACCCGGTATAACCTATGAAACGTTTGGGTTTTATAAATTTGCACAAGGTGTACCAAGTCTTTTACCGAGTATTCTTTTGGAACTCAAACAGTTTCGTAAACAAGCTAAAAAAGATATGGCAAATTCAACTGGTGCATTAAAAGAAATGTATAATGGTAAACAGCTCGCGTATAAAGTTTCTATGAACTCTGTATACGGTTTTACTGGTGCAGCAAAGGGTATGTTACCGTGCGTACAAATTGCTTCTACAGTAACATTAAAAGGGCGAAGTATGATTGACGAAACAAAGGTGTATGTTGAAAAGAATTTTCCGGGTGCAAAGGTAAGGTATGGCGACACTGATTCTGTAATGGTTGAATTCGATGTAGGGAACCGAACTGGACAGGAAGCGATTGAATATAGTTGGGAGATTGGAGAACGTGCTGCGGAAGAATGTACCAAACTTTTTAAAGCACCAAATAATCTCGAACTCGAAAAAGTGTATTGTCCATACTTTTTGTATTCAAAAAAGAGGTATGCTGCAAAACTATGGACGAAAGGTAAAGACGGGAAAATGCACATGGATTATGTGGATGTTAAGGGGTTGCAATTGGTAAGAAGAGATAATACACCACACATGCGTGAAGTATGTAAAGAACTTCTTGATGTCGTTTTAGAAAGTAGTGATACCGGACCACCAAAGGCACTTGCGTTACAAAGGGCTATCGAACTTATAGAAGGTGATGTACCAAACGAAAAACTTATATTGAGTCAGGGTTTATCGGATTCATACAAGTCTCAAAATTTATCACACGTTCAAGTTAGGAACAAGATGCGCGAAAGACAACCTGGTTCAGAACCACAATCGGGTGATCGTGTACCGTATATTCTTCTCGATACAGGTGATCCAAAAGCAAAGGCGTACGAAAAAGCTGAAGATCCCAAGTATGCAAAGGAACACAATTTAAAAGTGGACTATAATTATTATTTCATAAACAAATTTTTGAACCCTGTATGCGATTTAATCGAACCACTTTTTGAAGACCCAAAAGAAGAAATATTTGGTGAACTCTTAACACGTGTAAAACCAAAACGAAGACCAAAGAAAAAGGTGGAAGAGGAGGGTCAGAAAAAAATTAGCGACATGTTCAAAACACTTAAAAAATAATTGTGTAAATAATATATGTCTTCGAGGAAGTTACAAACTCTTTTTGATGAAGAAGTCGAAACTGAAGTGTATAAGCGTATGGTTAAGGAAATGCAAAAAATATCAATTAAATATTCAATAAATTTAAAATTGTTACTCGCAGATATACCAAATCCGTTAAATTTTTGTAAAGGTTTTAAAAAAGATGGTAATCCATGTGTCGCAAGAGCTAGACTAAATGGTATGTGTGGAAGTCATATAGATCAGCCACAACTTAAGGGACCTATAGAAATGGTTTCGAAGAATGATATGGGAATACGTCATACACACAGTTTACTCGAATGTATATTCAAAGCTGGATGTCCGGCATGTGAAGTATCTAAAAAGGAATTTAGAGATTTGCGTGGATTTATGTAATAATGAATAAATCAGCTATTCTACTAACATCAATCGATACATTTTATAACACTCCCGAGAATAGAGCTACACTTTTAGAAATTTTAAATAAGTCTGGGGGAATTTCTTTGAGAAATCTTGAATGGTTTATTACCAACTACTCAAAGAAAAACAATTTATCATATAAAACAAATGACGGTAAAATATTTAGTGTACATTGTGCATATAAATCGAGTTTAGACGGGTACAGTAAAAAGTTATTTGATCCATTTTGTAGATCGACTAAAATATCATATACCGTTCCGGGTACAGATAATAAAATATATACAACTGTAGCACAGTTAAATTTTATTAGATGGTGTATAAAAAACAATATAATTGAATATATTCGTGATAATAAAAATTCACTATTTTCTAAACAAGTGACATGACACCATTTTCAAAAATAAAGGTTTGATACCCTACATAATACAAATGTAATGTATAATCGGATGTAAGACCTTCTTTCATAGTAACGTCTAAAATCGTCCGGTTAGATTGTAACCGACTAAAATCCAACATTCCCGATGGCTCCACATTAATAGGATTCATCGAGAATGCATACGTATAAATACTTCTAAATGGTCTCGATAATCTACTTGTAAATGGTACAACGTATTTAAAATATTTATGATCACTATCTTGAATATTTGGTATATCTTCACCATTTACGAATATTTTAGCTTTTATCATGGGTGCATTATAAAATTCATTTGATATAGAATATTCATCACTCGATGAAAAATTATATCTATTTGCAAATACATTCGTTGTTAAAGTTGTGCCACCTTCATATGTGTCTTCATTTTCAAAGGATTTTTGTCTAAAAAACCAATTTAGTGTTTTTACAGGAATATTTGGAACAAGTTCGAGTTTTGCATTTGTTGTTCCCGCTGTAATATCCAAAGTTGGGTGTTTTTTAACTATATCTGTCATTAAAACGTGTCTTTTATTTGCTATATATGTTCTTTCACTTGATTCAAGTGTTATCTCTTCAGTCACGATATCAAATTCATTTATTGTAAGTGTATCTGTTTCATTTGTAAAAAAGGATTGTTTATGAAACTCGAATTCAAATTGAAGTTTTTGTTTATATATAGCACACGTCGGAAAATAAGGGCGATTTGGTGTATTTGTCTCATATTCATCACTTTCGTATTTACGTGAAAAGAGTAGAGGTATTGGTATAAAAACACGCGACTTGTTTCGGGCTAATATCTGATTACTCGCTAATAAAGATGTATCTTCAGCATTATTTCTATTTACCATGTATCTTTTTGTTCTTTTTTCTGATTCATCTAAGTACAATTCATCATATATGATACCCCAATCTCCGTGAAATTTTTCAACAATAATTTCATCGACACGCATAGTTACTGATTTTAAAATATGACGTCCTATTTGATCTGCGTAGTAACTATCATTACCCGACAAAGCTGGTAACTCTAAAGAAATGTACATATTTGCTAAAAGATCTCCCATGTTTTGCGGATTATATGTAACTTTAATGGTTTCACCAAAAGGCCAAGACACTGAAGAATTACTTGGTTTATTTACATTTAAACTTTTATGAAACTTAGTAAAATTTGAATGTTGTTTTGGTTCATACTTAAAGAGTGAATGAATAGGATCGGGATCTAAAAGGTATGTATCTTGTTTACCAATAGCATTAAGAGATACTATAGCACCTGTATTTGGTCCAGATGTATCACACATACTTACTACTTATTGTTTATATATTTTTAAATCCTTTTTCCACATATCGATATATGTTGTATGTTGCAAAACTTCGAGTTCGTGTTTTGTTTTTGTGGTTTCTTCCCTGAGATTTTGCACGGCTTCGTGTGTATACTGGTACGTTTTTATATTCAGGAGATAGTCGTACGAGTTCTCTATTGTATCAAATAGACTTTTCATTTCGCTTTCGAGTTCAGAACGTTTTCTTTTGAAAACAACGAGCTTCTCACTTATGACCATGTCCACAAACCTCGACATATTTTCCAATTTTTTTGTTTTTTCTGTTAAGACATTAATGAGATGCGTTTTTCGTTTTTTATATGTCTTTGTTCGTATATCAACGAAATCCACAAGTATTTCTTCTGGACTTTCGTATTTATGAATACCTTTGGTCGGATGAAATAAATGCATGTTTGTAACGTGGAAGGTTTTTTGAAGTTTGAAATCTTTTATGATATCATTACCTGTATAACCAGTAATATTGAAATCAACATTTTCAGTCGTACTATTATTTACATAGTTCGATATCTTCTTTTTCTCAACGAGTGTATCGAGATACTCTTTGTATTCCTGTGTCCATCTTCCTGGTGGAAGTTCTGTAATTTCAATCGTTTTACCAGTTTGTTTCCAAACGCCTTCCATAACCCATACACCGTCTTCGTTACTAAACACACGCCCATTGAATTTATTAAACCATGGTTTCATAGGGACAATTGTTTCTCCGGCGATAATTCTTTCTATATTTTTATGTATATCATCTGGATTAAACGGTGGTATGTACGAACTAAACCCAGTTCCTATACCTTCTGTACCATTTACTAAAACCGTTGGTAAAATGGGAACGTAATAGTCGGGCTCAATTTGTTTACCATCATCATCGAGGTAATGTAAAACGGGGTCATCTTTTGAGTCAAAAAGCTGACGCGCACTTTTTGTAAGTTTTGTAAAAATATACCTCGTTTGACTTGCATCTTTACCACCCATAAGCCTAGTACCAAATTGACCACATGGTTCGAGTAAATTTATGTTATTCGAACCCATAAAATTATGTGCAAGTTTTACAATCGTATCGGCCAAAGAGACTTCACCGTGATGATACGATGTCTTCTCCGAAACGTATGCCGCTAACTGTGCGACTTTCATTTCGGATGTAAGATTTTTAGTAAAACACGCGTATAACACTTTTCTTTGTGACGGTTTTAAACCATCGGAGACGTGTGCAATAGACCTTTTTAAATCTGCGAGACTGAAATTTACAAGATCTTTATGAATAAAGTCGGATATACCGAGTCGTTCAACGTTTCCATATGGTATTTCCAATTCAGAAGGTCTCTTTTCGGTACTTTCGAGTAGCCATGTTTTTCTCGAATCTGATTTTGATTTATCAAACGCGAGAATAATGGAATCGTCCATGGTTTCATCTGTGTTAAATTGAACAGTGAGATCTTTTATTTTTTTAAAATATTCACGAGCTTCTGCGGATGTAGATGTACCTAGACCCTTGTAATACTTAATTTTCCACCCTTGTTTACCGTTACCGTACCATTGTCTGAATGTAGAATCGGTATAAAACGATTTAGTTTCCGAGCCTTTCGTCGCTTTTATGATTGGTGTAACCATACTCACGACAAAGTTTAGTTTGAGTAAACTTGGCCAAAAATAATGTATCATGTTAAGAATGAGACCTTTGATATGACTTCCGTCGTTATCTGCATCTGTCATGATCATAAGTTTACCGTACCTGAGTTCGGAAAGAGACGTGTACACTTTACCCTGTTGAAGTCCTAAAATCTTTTTGAGATCGTTAAACTCTTTGTTTTCGGTGAGTTGTTTTACACTAGCATCTCTGACGTTTTTACACTTACCACGAAGAGGGAAAACACCGTAATGGTCACGACCAACTACGGAAAGACCCGCGATAGCGAGTGTTTTTGCAGAATCACCTTCGGTAACAATGAGTGTACATTTTTCAGATTGTGTGGTACCCGCCTTATTTGCATCGTCGAGTTTGGGTATACCCGTTATTTTCGATTTACGCGTTCCATCCGTTTTTTTGAGTTCCTTCATTTCGCGAAACTTCGATAAAGCGAGAAGCTCGTTTTGTACACTCGTTTTTAAAATATTTTTAATAAACGTCTTTGGTGGTTCGAATTTACTACCAAAATCTTGTGGTTTGAGCGTACACTCTGATTTAACCTGACTACTGAAACTCGGGTTAACAAGAGTTGCTTTTACAAACACAAAGAAAGCATTCTTAACCTGTTGCGGGCGAAGTTTTATCTTTTTTGCCATATCTTCAATAATACCATTTGCGAGTATACCAGAAACATGATCAACATGAGAACCACCTTTTGTTGTACATATTCCATTTACAAACGATACTTGTTCAAATCCATCTTCGGAAGGTGCAATACACACTGACCATCTATCACTCGTAAACGTACACATTTCATCGGATTTTGTGTACATTTTAGAGTATGTATTGAATGAACATTTTGGTAAAGGTTCACCTTGAAATTTCACTTTACAATTTTGCGAAGTACAAATGTTTGCGTCGTATACGCGTTTTTCAAAAATTTTATATATAGCATCATCTATTTTTGTCATACCGAACCGTTTCCAATCTGGAATAAATGATATACAAACACTTGATGTAGTTCCAGAATACTTTTTTAGTTTCGGCGGTTCACATTTTTTCATATTATCTGACCATTCTTGTGTATATATACATTTATTTTCTCCATCCTTTATTTTTATCGAAAACTTTGTCGAGTATACATTTGTAAGTTTTGCACCGTACCCATTTCGACCACCGACGACGCGTTCTTGTGTATCATCATAATTTGTACTCGTGAGTAAATGACCAAACGTTAATTCGGGATTCCATATACCTTCTTTTTCATGCATTTTCACCTCGATCCCTCCCAATGGACCGTTATTTTCTATGGATATTTCACCCGATGTTTTATCAACAGATACACATAGAGATGTTACATTTTTTGGGTACAATGAATTGCGGTCAATTGCATTGACTAAAATTTCATCAAATATTTTTAAAAGTGCGGGTGAATACACAACCGTTTTCTTTTCAAAATTACCATTTTCATAAATCCAATAGGGTTCTCCAACACGTGAAACTGGACCAACGTATGAATCCGGGCGTTTCAGTATATGTTCCACGTGCGTGAGTTTTTGTATACTTTCACTCATACTTTTTATACTTCGAGGTTCTTACTTAAGTATCTTTTTAATCCTTCAAACCAATATACTAATTCGTCTTTTGTTTTTGACTTGGGTGTAGGATAGATGTTTTTTATACGACCACATTCTCTATCACGTAACGTGTCGACACTAACTTTATATGAATTTATATAGCACGCATAACAAACGCGCTTTATATTCATACCAAAAAATTTTAAATACATGTTATTATTAATCATAAAGATTGGACGTAGTTTCCTATATTCACGGACAATAATACGTTCATTTGTATTATTTGTGTGTACGCATGGTTCTAAGGGACATTCACATAAATAACATTCTTTTGTCCATTTAAGGTACATAAAAAGTATTAGTCTTTATTTTTTATGTATTACAATCAGGTAAGACAACCCAATGGAGTACCGGCTCTAGGGATAAATTTAGAAATGCAACCACCGGTTCAGGAAGAACCTGAACCTGAACCTGAGCATGAGCCCGAGTCCGAACACGAACTTGAAAGATTGGATATACTATTTAATAAAATCGCACACCTTTTTATATTTTTTACAAATTGTCTATTTACTTTTATACTTCCTAATTTGATAAATATTATAAATCTTGTGTTTTCGGGTACAGTAGTATACGGCATTTTACAAAGGAATATGAAATATGTATATTTTCACACAATTTATCTAATAATAGGTTTGATCATGTTTATATATGTATCTATAGATACGTATATAATTTATTATTCTGTGTATACTATATTAAATATAATAACAATTGAACAATACAGTTAAAAGTTTTATTATACAAATATAATATGCGAGAATTTATTTTAAAAAGACTTGAATTGGGGAAAACAAAATATGGCCACGGTGTGCGTGTTGATATGGATACAGTTACATGGGGTACACCTAAAAATTCATGGTTAGAAATGGCTATAGAAGAATATATTGACGCTATAATTTATGTAGTTGCCGATTATATCCGAAAATTCGAAACGTCTGTGAGACCAGATGATAATGAGCGTATATTAGAATTATCATGTAATCCAGACTATATGTTGAGTGATTTTCACATCATGTCCATTAAAACAATTACAAATTTGATATACATGTCTACTCACCGAGAGTAAAACTATAAGTTCTTCTGAGTTTTACAAAGAACCACATTCTTTATTAACCTAAGTTATTTTTTTTTCATTAAAAACTAAAAAAGTAAAATGTCTCAATATTTTTTACCTACTGTTATACAGACGAATTTTAGTGATACTAAGAATATACTCACTAAAAAACATCAATCAAATGTTCAAAGTTACGAAGATTGTTTACGTATATCTAAAAATATAAAAAATTGTAAAAAGACACCCGAGGAAATGGCGGATATAATAAATAAGATGAGAAAACGGAAACTTGAATGTGAAAATAAAAGACCTATACAAGTTTTAAGTTCAGTACCAGAAAAACCTGTACATACAACTAAAATATGTCAGGCTTTTACATTGTCAGGAAAGAAATGTTCATTCAAAGCCGTGTGTGGGTGTTATTGTAAAAAACATAGAATAGATGATGAAGTGTTAGGAACCAAGCCAAAATTAAATATTTCGATATTATAAAACATGTTAGATCAGGAAACACTTCGACCCGTTATCGTAGCGATGTCTCTTTATCTTGTAATTTCAAAGATCGCACCAGAGGTTTTTAAAAAACCAACTAATGTCAAGTTCATTGATGATATTGTAGCAATGCTTATTATGCAACGAGGTTCACTTATGTCAGGTGCTATCTTAACTGGTATCATTACTTATCTCACCAACTACATTATCGACGAATTCTTGTAATACATTTTCTTTACATGTCAACATATGTGTTCTCGGATGTTCCATATACCTTATTTTCTTGGAATATGCATCTTCCATAAACTCTCGTAATTGTTTTTCATCGGGTTTACCCCATTTCATCCCCGCTTTAAACAAAAAATCATCTTTTGGTATTTCTTGTAAACCGCATTTTATAGTATATGGTGTTTTGATATATTCGGGTGCACCCCCATATTCCGTTATAATAACAGGTTTGTTTCGTAAAGCTGCTTCGACTGCACCCATACCAACGCCTTCGGAACTTGAAAAACTTACATAACAATCACCCATGGCATGTATACTTTCCATTTCTTCATCTGATATGAGCCCGTTTATAAACGTAACGTTAGGTATTCGCGCTTCCACGGGTTGTTTACACGTTGCTTTTACAATCAAACGCGAATCTGGTTTATTCATACGTAGGAATGTTTCCAAGATTTTATTAAAGTTTTTTCGTGTATCATGAACATTACCTATATGGTAAAACGTATACGGTCTTTTATCGGGTATATGTGCGTGTATGACGTAAAATTTAGTATCAGGAAACTGACGCTTAAATACTTTTCTACAAAATTCACTCGGTACAGCAATTTTGTCAAAGAGTTCAAAAAGTTTACCATAATCTTCGTGTACTGTTTCGGTTTCACAAACTGTCATACACGTTACGTGTTTGATTTTTCTTTTTATTTCAGGTATCTTATCTAACCAATACTGTACAGGTAAAGCAAATATAAACGCTCTTTCACATTCTGGTATTTCTTTATGGATCTCAATATACTTACTTTGTGGAAAAAGGTCCATATATTTTTTACAGTGTTGACCTATACCACTCAGGAGAGTTGGACCAATGAATAACATTTAGTATAAAGATAATATTTCTTTTATATATATTACGCGATGAACTCTATCAGGGAACAAATTGAAACTGCTCTTCAGCGACCAAAAATTAACAAAGAAACCGTTTATGGTATTCTTAAACAAATCGTGGATGTAATTGAACCACCAGCTTCGGCTCCAGCTCCACCAAAGGCTCCAGAGCCAGCTCCAGCTCCAGCTCCAGCTCCAGCAAAGGCTCCAGCTCCACCAAAGGCTCCAGCTCCACCAAAGGCTCCAGCTCCACCAAAGGCTCCAGAGCCAGCTCCAGAGCCAGCTCCACCAACTCCAAAAAGAAAAACCGTTAAACGGGTCGTTAAAAAGAAGGTTGCGGAACCGAAGGAGTAAATTTATTTTTGACAAATACAAATCCACCTATTATCATGGCTATGAATAACAGTAAATAGCGAAATGGGTACTTTTTCTTTTTTTCAATTTCCATTTTTTCGATATCCTCCTTATCGGGAAGTTTTTTAACATTTATGTTAAGTTCATCTATCTTGCCTATAAGTTTACGTAAAGCTTCTAATATTTGAAGTTCTCTGTCAGTCGGTTTTTCTTTGACATCTATTGTTGTTATTTCAAGAACCATATACCACGACGCATCTGGTTGAAGTAATGCATAGTCTTGATCACCCTGTGATTCATATATCTCAAAATGAAGTTTTTGTATAGATATAGGGTTAAAAAAATTAGTTTGTCTTTGAAATGATCTCCATTGTTTATCACGCATAATAAAATCATTACTCCCTGTAAAACTTCGTTCTAATGGTACACGCGCAAGAATTTCACCATTACGTTCGTTTAATATTTGTCCACGTTTAGGTATATCAGGACATATAATATCTACATATTTTGCAACATTTGTATTACCAGTTAGATCGTTTTCACCTATTTGTGTTATGTAAATATCTACCGGTTTTACACCGCATACCTGTGACATTTCTTCTAAATGTAAATTTGATTCGAGTGTAAGATCTACACTAAACGTATTATTTGTTCCTTTTACATATTCAGAATCTATAATAATATATTGAACTTTTTTAGGTAAATCCTGGAGTGATACCATCTTGTATGTATAATATAAAAAAATAATGATAAAAAATAGTAATGTATACATTTTATTCAAGTGTATGTAATTTATTAGCACCGAAACCAAAAATTAAAGAAAATGAAATGTCTCGATCTGTAAGATTATGTGATTATGATTATATTACTACAAAAAATGAAGCTAACGAAACTGTAATTTTAGAAGTTCCTAAAAAACCTAAGTACAAAAGTTATTTTTAAAAATGTAAAATGAAATGGATGACTATATCGCCTTACACACGTACGACTACATTCTCTCGTTTTGTCAAGCGACAAACGAACTCCCAGAAGATATACAAAGGGTTATCTGGGACAAAGTCAATAAATACGACTATTCTAATGTCAAGTGTCCCGGAGCACCCAAAAAACAAAAATACGGTATGGGAGAAAAAACTGAGCGACTCAATAAACTTATTCGGAAATGGAGAGAAATGTACGGAACTCTATGAATCTGCTTACAGTGATTTTTGTTTTACTGAATTTGAGTTAAATAATATTAATATGTATGCATATGAATTATCACGCTCTAAATACAGAGAATATCAAAATTATAAAAGAGAACTTGCATATAACAAAGCGTTCGGTATTTTATGGGAAGTATCTCCATTAACAACCGATGACTTCGTTCACGAAGATAAATTACTCGAACTACAAGTTCGTTTACATGAATCGATAGAGAGATGTAAAGATTTTGATAAAAAAGAACAAAAGTTTAAAGAAAATATACTAGATAAAATGTAATGATATGTATACAGTCTACTATAATAAACCCAACTAAAAAAACAAAAAGAAGTGTTTGTCACGTAAAAAGACGTAAAAGTATTTCGGAATACGAATCTATAAAAAATCGTTTAAAACATAATACTTTGCAGTTTGGTAGTGTATATATAGGATATAATTTCATTGGGCATGAACCAATAGATGGTTTATCAGCGTGTCTTGGTGTATTATCTTCTTATGGGTATATAACTTTACTTTCAAATCACGTTGATACTATCGAGAAAGGTAACACTTTTCCTAAGCAATTTTTACCACCTATTTGTATAGCTGCTTTTGAATCTATATGGAATTCAAATCCCGATGTACCATTTCATTTCAATTGCAGTGTATCTCTTTTTGGTTTTTTTGTGTATAAAATTGCTCTTTTAACACTGTCATATAACATTGTTAAAGAAGACCTAAGTGACGAAGAAATGATAGATAATATAAAATGAAAAATGTCTCTTCTTTATGAACTTACAAAGCAAACTGTTGAACTTGAAAGACTCGAAAAACTCGACGGGGTTTTATCGAGCTTTAGAACGGATAAATTTGCACACGGTACACCTTCACAAGTGTATGGTATAAGACCAAAAGATAATTTTCCCAGAGAATGTAATCCTAAACGCCTTAATCATATCGCGTATATCGGTGTATCTGCTTTTAATGATAAACTTCACATGATTGACTTTATGTACGAAGAGAAATATGAAAATGGGACTCGAATGGGTATTATCGAACCAGCACTACGAATGTTGGCAAAAGATGAGTTGAACACAATGATTGCTCCGAGACAGGTCCCCGGGGAATGGGTTGATTTTTGGATGAATTATTTTAAACATGAATTTAAATGTCAGAAAACTTTAATGCAATTTGTTGAAAAATACAATCTTTATGGGAGTATTGATTGGACGGAACTTTACAACACGTTCAGTGAAGATATGGACTTAAACAATAGCATCTAATATGTAATATACAAACATGCTCACGTACGAACTTCTTAAAAACTGCACCTCTATTGTCGAACTTTCTGATGTTAATGAATTATGCTCGGATCTAGTGGGTAAAAATTGTAAAGTGTATGGTTTACGTGCCGATTTTGGATACCCTGCGCATCTTATTCCTAAAAATACATACAAATACATTGCATACATTGGTATTTCAAATAGAAAATTAAACACGTCTTATGGTCAAGTTCAATTTATTGACTTTTTTTACGAACCAAAGTCGCCGATACATAACAAAACTATTGGTATTTTAAACTATTTTTTCGATCTGTACATTGAAAGTGAAAAGGATATCCTTAACCAATGCGATTATAAAAACGGGGAGGAATTTACGGTTGAACTCTTTCCGAGTAAAATTACAAAAAAGAATTTCAAGTTTTGGAAAACGTATCTCGATGATGAATACGATGTAAACGATAAAATTTCATATAACGATTTTATGGACGATTATGAGATTGCGAGTCGTGTCGATTGGGATACATTATACGATGAATTACCGGGTAATATTGATGATTTGGATAACGAAAGTGAATATCATTCAGAATCCGAATCCGAACTCGAAGAAGATGAAATATAAACCTAAGTACGAGATGATACGAATACGTTCAGAAAAAAAAATGCGTCCAAATTGTCTTTACGAAAACTGTCTTTGTCGCCAGGGAAAAACTGGATTTTGTGTAAAACACCGTGATATTGGAGAGGCTGTCGAAGCCCTTTTACTTTTAAGAAAAATAACAAACCTAAGTTGTAATAAAACAAAATAAAAACTAATACATTAAAAATGGAAGCTCTCACCTCGTTAATGCAAACCCTCGACCTCAATTCTAAGATAATTTCTGAAGGTGATTATCTTAAAATGTGTGATTCTATAAAAAAAATTCACGATTATATCAAATACGAATCCGAGTCTGAAAGTGAAGACGAAGAAGAATTTAGAATTCGACGTGTTGATATACCTATACCTTTTTCACCTGTTACTAGACTACCCCCTTTTGGAGATAATCTCGATGATCTTACAATATACGATACAACACCGCCACCATCAGCTTCGAGACGTGGTGATTTTGTGCATGTGGATTTACCACCTATACAAACACCTCCACCACCTGTTCCAGAACCTTTACGTGATTATGTATTGGAAGATAATCTTATTGAAGTAAATAGACTAATTCACGAAACATTAAAAAAAATGGAAAAACTTAAACATAGACGAAATGTGACAAATGTTGTTCGTGAAGAGGCTGTGAAACGACGCGCCCGAGAACTTGGTATTCGTTTACGAAATTATACCGTACATGCACTTTTTGATGCTGGACACGACGTTGGTGACAGGCGTCTTTTTTTTAGAACTTACCTGGAAGATTACAATGATGATATAGATAGACAATACGAAGAATTGTCTACAGAATTAAAAGAGCTTGAACATGAAAAATCATTGATTATAGATGATCTTATAAATTTTTAATTAAATATCATTTTACACCACTTTTCATTAATATTGCCGAAAGGCGAATACTCAAACAATAAATGTATTAACGCGCCTGCTAAAATTAGAACACCCGTACCCTTATACACAAATTTCGTAAGACCCGTGACTAAACCTTGTAAAAGAAGACCGATAAATAAGGCTTCCATCAGGACAGTTGTAAAAGAACGCATTTTTTTCTTGTATTATAACATAATATAAAAAAATGAATGGTCAAGATATAGGTTTCGGAATCGTAATTATTGGATTAATTGTTGGTTTGATAATTTGGGCTGTAAGTGTGTCTCGAAAGTCAAACCCAAAGCCACAAATTGAAGTGAAAGAAGAATAAAAATATAAAAAAAATCTCACTATAAATAAAATGATACTTTTAATAGCTATCATTCTATTTATCATATTTTTGATTTATAGTATAAAACCTAGGGGTGAAGGGTACACACTCGAGGGTCTTAAACTTTCGTGGAAAAACAAGTCGAATATAGAGAGTGTAGTGTACAAATGGATTATTATCTTAAGAGATAACGACACTGATAAAATTCTTCATCAGTATGAAAATAGCGACACGGGTAATCTCAAAGACTTTACCGATGTGACCATGAACATTGTAGAGAATAAAGAGTTTGATAATAAAATTATAGGTGATAATACACTTGAACTCTATTATAACAAAGTCAGTGCCGATACTATTATATATACGAAAACCGTGACGTTTACAGAAAACGATTTTGGATATACCAT
>Ga0181572_10000569_pt1 | contig 26608 bp, 24 predicted proteins | sample 101ome_26_FD_133004 | JGI IMG/M metagenome (GOLD analysis project Ga0181572, IMG submission 133004) | Coastal salt marsh microbial communities from the Groves Creek Marsh, Skidaway Island, Georgia - 101408AT metaG (megahit assembly) | ecosystem: Environmental > Aquatic > Marine > Intertidal... | reverse complement strand
TACTGGTGGCTGAATCAGGACAGTGAACTGATTTTTGTAGGAGATTCCAATTCAGTCGAGCCAAAAGGAAGTTCTGAAAGAGACGGTTATGAGTTGACCATGTTCTGGCAGCCGACAAACTGGTTGGGTGTTGATGCATCGTATACCAGCAGTGATGCCCGTTATGTGAATAATCCGGAGGGTATTTACGTTGAACAGGCTGTAGAAGAGGCCGTGCAGCTTGGTGTTTCACTGACCAGGCCGACCTGGGATGCCAGTCTTCGTTTACGTTATTTAGGTCCTTACGCCCTTGATGCATCTAACACTCGCAGAGGAGAATCCCTGACGACTATTAATATGCGGACAGCCTATCACTGGAGCTCAGTGACCATGTTCCTTGAGGTGATTAATCTGGCTGATACTGACGGCAAGGAAATTGTTTACTATTACCCTGCCTACGTTCAGGGGCTGGATGCACCGGGCCTGACATCAGAAGATATTGATTGTGATGTCACCAACTGTTTCATGAGTCGAGCCACCTTACCAAGATCAATCAGGTTAGGTGTCAGCTATCAGTTTTAACGTTAAAATTTCAACAATACTGGAATATTCTTAAACTTTTACTCAGCTAATCAAACTTTCGGGCTTCTTGTGTCAAGGAGCCCGAAACCCCTCCAAATAGAGCGTTAACTTATTGTTTTTAATAAATAATTTAATAAGTTAAAGGCTGTTAATTTATTGTTTCTTGAAAGATTTATATATTTTTTAACGTTAAAAAATCACTTGTATTTTGCTGAGTTTTCGCCAAAATGCGCTTCTCCAAGCATTCCAGACATAACTAATACAAAATATGAGTAATATTCAGCCCGAAGAGCTGCAGGCCCTAGTACAACGGATTATTAATAGCGGGGTATTGGGACGCTCTCGAACCTATGCCGAGATTCTGACCTACCTGGCTGAGTGTGTTATTAATGGCAATAATCCCAAGGAAATGGCTATTGCTATTGATGTGCTGGGACGTGATGCTGATTTTGATGTTGGCAAGGATTCCATAGTCCGGGTTCATATCTATCACCTGCGCAATAAACTGAAAGCTTATTTTGATAAATACGGCAAGCAGGAGAAATACCTGCTGGATATTCCAAAAGGTCAGTACATATTGACAGCTATTCCTGTTGATGAAGTGCCTGCTGAAGCAAAAGGACTGACAGGCCGGCCATTAAAACGTGAAGCGGCGACACAGTGGCTGGCAGCCGTGGCAATTTTGCTGCTGCTGTTGAATCTCTTTTTCCAGTTTGATCAAAACGAACCGCAAGCTGAAAGCACCAGTGCTTTCACAACACTGAGTCCCTGGAAGAACATGTTTGATGATGAAGCGACAATTCTTATTTTGATTGGTGATTACTATATTTTCGGTGAATTAAATGAGCGCGGAGATGTTATCCGCATGATCCGTGAATTTGATGTGAATTCTCCTGAGGAACTGACCTTTCTGCAGGAAATGGGTGTAGCAGGAACGGAAAAATATTTTGATCTCAACTTAAATTACATTCCTAGTTCAACTGCTTATGCAGTGACACAAGTCATGAAAATTCTTTTGCAGGGGGTGAATCCTGATCGCATTAATATAAAAATGATTTCTGAATACACGACGGCGGATCTGGCTAATAGTCACATTGTCTATCTGGGCTATCTGAGCGGATTAAATAGTCTGTATAACCTGATGTTTGCCGGGTCCGGACTGACCATTGGTAGCACTTATGATGAATTGAGCAATCTGGAGACAGGGGAATACTATGTCAGCAGTTCGGGTTTATCTGGCGCAGACTCCTATAAGGATTACAGTATGCTGGCTACCTTTCCTTCATCCAATGGGCATCAGGTGACGATGGTTGCAGGCATGCGTGATGAAAGCCTAATCAATATCGCTCAGCAGGTCGGCAATGAAACGGTACTTACCAATATTCAGTCAAGCCTGAGCTCAAGTGCCTCTGAAAACAGCTTCGAAGCGCTATTTGAAGTGGTCGGTTTTGATAACACCAACTTTAATTCTGAACTGGTTTATATTCAGCCCAGGGATCCTGAAGCGGTAAACCGTCTTTTCAGGTGAACTAAGCATGCGCTGGAATACAACGATTCTGCTGTTAAAAAATCCATAAAAAAAAGGGAGCTTTTGGCCCCCTTCTTTAGTACTGCAAAGACTTAGTTTATTCTTTGTCTTCTACTGCAGATTCTTCTGACTCAGTTTGCCCATCAGTTTCTTCTTCAGAATGGCCTTCAATTTCTTCCATGGCAGCAATTGTTTCGGCTGGTGCATCTGAACCACTGACTTTCAGATTAATTTCGGCGCTCACTTCAGAGCCCAGAGCCAGGCTGATCACATAATCGCCGGTAGAACGCAGAGCGCCTTCGGGTAACTGGACTTCGCTCTTCTCAGCCTCATATCCTGCAGCTACAAGGGCATCAGCGATATCGCGCGTACCGATTGAACCAAACAGTTTGCCTTCTTCACCGGCATTGGCTTCGATAGTGATGCTTATGCCATTCAGTTTCGCAGCACGGGCTTCGGCTGCAGCCAGTTTTTCATTGGCCGCTTTCAGCAGCTCATCTTTACGTGCGTCGAAATCCGCAACATTTTCTTTGGTTGCAGGCACTGCTTTTGCAAAAGGAAATAAATAGTTGCGCGCATAACCGGCTTTCACATTGACCTGATCACCAACGTCTCCGATTTTTCCGACTTTTTCCAATAATATTACGTTCATCTTGTCCTCACTCATTACCGATTACAGTGTTAAGCACCGGTAATCCGTTTTCTAAAATTCACTATACTGTCTGCCAAGCCCAATAAAATCACCACAGGTGAAATAAACAGAGCCAGTAAATACACCATTACAATCCAGCTAAATCCCAGTTTTTTCCAGGCCACCAAATAATGTAACAGTGCCAATCCCCCCAATAAAGGCGGTATACACATGATTGCCAGCCAACTGCTCAATGGTGGCACTCCTGTCAGGGCAGCTAAAATGAAGCCTGCCAGTAAAACTGCAAAGCCCGGTTCCAACCTGAGCTGGTGAAACTCTGTTTTAAAGCCGCCAGGGTTATACAAAGCAGCCTGCCACCATCTTGCTAATACCAGACAGCTAATGACTGTCGTAAAATGGTATGCGCCATAAAAACCCAGTAACAGGTTTACTACTTCACTGGCGGAATACTCAACCACCACTCCCTGACTGCGCTGTAAATCGATGGCTTCTTCTACTATTGAAACCAGTTCAGCGACATAGCCTTCCTGCCAGACCAGGCTGAGCTGTGTCAGTATTGCCAACACTGTTCCCAGCATGATCACTCTGGACCAGGATTCTTTGTACTTTAGTACCTGGGCCAGAATGGCTGTACTCAACATCAGTATCACCGGAGTGCTATCTCCAGCCATCCATAACAGTGCTGCCGGTAACAGTGACCACAGCAGTATTATTAATCCTTCAGTTGCGCTCTTGCGCAGGTTTACCAAGCCTACAACTGCCGCGCTAAGGCAATAAACCAGAGGAAACAAACCGGTCAGTACGACAACTATGATTGCCTGGCGGCGGCCATGCATTGCATATTCCGCTAAGCCTCGCATTCTGTTTCCTCTGTTCCCCTAAGGGGGTTTTATACTTCGTGCGAATCCGTATATGGAATCAACGCCAGGTAACGGGCGCGTTTTATCGCGGTTGCAAGCTGCCGTTGATAACGTGCTTTGGTTCCGGTAATTCTGCTGGGAACAATTTTGCCGGTTTCACTGATATTGGCTTTTAATGTTTCCAGGTCTTTGTAATCTATTTCTGTTACGCCTTCAGCAGTAAATTTGCAGAAGCGTCGACGTCTAAAAAATCGGGGTGCCATATTCTTTCTCCAAATATTTCCGCTTAGCTTTTAACTTCTTCTTCAGCCACAGCTTCTTCACTGTCATCGGCTGACTCATCGTTATCGTCTGTGTCGTCATCATCAGACTCAGGTGCCTCGTATTCGGCTTCTTCCTGCATGCGCTGACTGACACGGGCTTTACGCTCGCGACTTTCATTTTCAGCTTTCATGATGTCAGACATGTCAGTAACAGCCTCTTTGCGCTTAATCACAAGATTACGCAGCACGGCATCGTTATAACGGAAAAGGGTGGTGATTTCGTCCAGTACATCCTGGCCGCATTCGACATTCATCAGCACATAATGTGCTTTGTGAATTTTATTTATCGGATAGGCTAACTGACGACGGCCCCAGTCTTCCAGGCGGTGCACAGTGCCACCGGATTCGGTGACGAGAGTTGTGTATTTTTCGATCATCCCTGGAACCTGGTCAGATTGGTCGGGATGCACCATAAATACTATTTCATAGTGTCGCATTACTTCTCCTTACGGTTTAGTAGTCTTCCGTCAAGGGCTCATTGAGGAGCCAATCACTATTATTCAGTGCTTGCGGTAAGACAAGGAGTTAAAAAGAGGGCGAATTCTAATGATATTGGGAGGTAGATGCAACTATATTTCATATAGTGCAGGGGATTGCTGCCGCTTTGCCTTGATCTTACTTTGCTCATGACGCGGCCTGATTTAAAAAGCTTACAATTTATAAAAATTTAGCTGGTTCGCTGTCTTAGCGCTTCAAAAAGAAAAATGCCGGCAGATACTGATACATTTAATGAGCTGGTTTCACCCATCATAGGAATGGACAGCAACTGATCGCAGGTTTCACGGGTAAGACGGCGCAAACCTGACCCTTCAGCACCTAGCACCAGCGCGAGAGCGCCTTTGAGGTCAGCCTGATAGAGTGATTTATCGGCTTCGCCAGCAGCCCCCATAATCCAGACGCCGCGCTTTTGTAAGAGTTGTAAACAGCGCACGAGATTCGTCACTACGATAAAGGGGATTATTTCAGCGGCACCGCAGGCAACTTTTCTGACGGTTGAATTGATTAAGGCGGATTTATCTTTGGCGACAATAACCGCGTCAACACCGGCCGCTTCGGCAGAACGTAGGCAGGCGCCTAAATTATGCGGGTCGGTAACGCCATCCAAAACCAGTAATAGAGGAGGGTGCTCCAGATTATTTAACAAGGCTTCAAGGTGGCTTTCGTTATGCTCGATTTTAATTTCCTTACATAAAGCAAGGGCTCCCTGGTGTGTTCCCTGAGCTTTTTTGTCGATCTCGTTTTTATCCAGCACTTCAACAGGAATACCCAGGCTGTTGGCGCGGTCAGTAATTGCAGAGATGCGTTCGTCCAGGCGTCCGCTTTGCAAATAAATTTGCACAACAACTTCTGGTCGGTGTTTTAACAGGGCGTTAATAGCATGTATACCAAAGACCCACTCAGTCCCGCTCATGGCTTTTCGACTTATCTCCTGCGTTTATTTTTACTGCTTTTGTTTCTACTTTCATTGGCGCGTTTACGTGATGCACGTGATAATTTTTTGCGTGTGATATCGCGCAATTTTGAAGAACGCTGACGTTTAGGAATAGTTTTAGCTTTGCGCTGACCGTTTTTTTCAGCGATCAACTGCAAATCAATTTTTTTGTCATCCAGATCGACGCGGGCAACAATTACGCGCACCTTGTCTCCCATTTGATATTGATATCCTGACCGTTCCCCGGTCAGGGTATGGGCAGTGGCGTCATAATGATAATAATCGTTTTGTAAGGCGGTAACATGCACCAGACCTTCAACAAAAACATCATCCAGTTGTACAAAAAGACCGAAACTGGTGACTGTTGCAACAGTCCCTGAAAATTCTTCGCCGATATGTTCTTTAATGTATTCACACTTGAGCCAGTCGATCACATCATAAGTCGCTGCGTCAGTCCGACGTTCAGTTAATGACAGCTCCTGACCGAGGTTTTCCAGATCGGCGAGCCGGTAGGGATAGATGTTCTGACGTGGAATTCTTGTGTTTCCGTTTATAGTCAGAGTATGCTGTTTGTACTTTCCGCCACGAATTAAATACCGTATGGCACGGTGCACCAGCAAGTCAGGATAACGGCGAATCGGTGATGTGAAATGGGTATAGGCTTCAAAACCCAAACCGAAATGGCCGGCATTTTGTGGCTGGTAAACAGCCTGCATCAGCGAACGAATCACCATGATTTGCAATAAGTGTCTATCAGGTCTGTTTTTCAATCGTTCCAGAATTAATTGATAATCAGAGGGCGTTGGCTTTTGTTTGCGAGGCAGTCCGATACCGATGCCGCGTAGAAAATCATAAAGTTTAGTAACTTTTTCTTCGTTAGGGCCGGGGTGAACCCGGTATAAAGCCGGCAATTTGGAATGCAGTAAAAATTCAGCGCTGCATACGTTGGCGCAGAGCATACATTCTTCAATGATGCGATGTGCATCGTTTCTTTCTACTGGAATAATTTCTTTTATCTTTTTCTTTTCAGAAAAAATTATGCGGGTTTCGGTGCTTTCAAAATCCAGTGCGCCGCGTTGGTGGCGAGATTTATGCAACACCTTATACAGTGCGTAAAGTGTTTTCAGGTCAGCCAAAATGCGGTGATGTTTTTCCTGAATACGTTGTTGCAGACGCTTGTCAGTATTTGTTTTAGCCGGTTCCAGCATCGCGGCCACTTCAGTGTAGGTCAACCTGGCATGTGAATGAATAATGCCTTCACAAAATTTATAGGCAGTGATATTGCCCTCGCGGTCGATATCCATTTTACAGACCATGACCAGACGGTCTTCATTGGGTCTTAATGAGCACAAACCATTGGATAAATCTTCCGGCAGCATGGGAATGACGTGGCCGGGAAAATATACCGAGTTACCACGCTGCTGTGCTTCATGATCCAGAGCGCTATCGACATCAACATAATGAGAAACATCAGCAATGGCGACATATAAGTCCCAGCCTTTGCCACGCTGGCGCTGGCAATAGACGGCATCATCAAAATCTTTGGCATCCTCGCCATCTATGGTAACGAATGGCAGATCACGTAAATCAATACGCTGTTCAACTTCTTTAGAGGGATCTGCCTGTTTGGCAATTTTATTAAGCTCAGAGATGATGCCCTTGGGCCAGATGCGGGGAATCTCATGGGCACGAATGGCCACTTCAATTTCCATGCCCGGTTTGGCAACATCGCCAAGCACCTCAGAAACCACCCCGGTACTTTTTACGTGATCATGGGCAAACTTGGTAATGTCGACCACAACAAAGTCACCGTCTTTGGCATTCTTGTGTTTTTTAGGCGGGATCAGAATTTCCTGGGCAATACGCCGGTTGTGTGGAATAACCACGCCAACGCCGGATTCACGATAAAAGCGGCCGACGAATTGGTGACGTTTGCGTTCCAGCACTTCAACAATTTTTCCTTCCAGGCGCCCACGTTTGTCTGTCCCGGATACTCGGGCCAGAACTTTATCGCCATCGAAAACCTTGCGCATCTGATTGGGAGACAGGAACAGGTCTTCTCCCCCTTCATCGGGAATGACAAAACCAAAGCCTTCCTTATTACCCTGGATAACGCCTTTGATTAAATCCATTTTGCGCACCAGACCAAAGGCACCACCGCGGTTCTCAATGAGTTGTCCGTCGCGGGCCATGGCATTTAAACGTCGCCGTAAAGCTTCCTGTGATTCAGCATCAAACAGCAATAACTCTGTACACAATTCAAGATGAACAATGGGTTTTCCTCGGTCTTCCAGATGTTGCAGAATAAATTCGCGGCTGGGAATAGGGTTGTCGTAGCGCGATGCTTCGCGCGCGGCATGTGGATCCGGTTTTTTGCTGGAACGGGCCATAAAAGCCTTTGCTGTCAATGAGTGAGTCGGCAGTATAGCACTCGGATTGTGAAACCACATTGACAGGGAGGGGTAGAATCGGTAAATTGCGCCCCCTGCAAAAAGCAGTTCATCATGCTGCTTTTTTGGCCCAGGTGGTGGAATTGGTAGACACGCTAGCTTCAGGTGCTAGTGGCTTAACGGCCGTGGAGGTTCAAGTCCTCTCCTGGGCACCAACACTTCTCTAAGCCCCCAAAAACCGCTGTATTTATAGGCTAAATCGAGCCCATATTCCCTTGAAGTCCTAGTTTGTAGATAAAAATGTAGATAACCAAGCTGTTCTAATTTAAATCTCTGTGGATCAAATAGGTGGGTCTTTTATAGGGCCGAGAGTGTCTTTTCAGGCTTTGTAGTTTAAGTAGTATCTGCCTAAATACATCAGAGGTGATTTTAGAAAAAGAGAAGCTACTGAGGTCTGCTTTCGTCCAAAAACGGACATAAGCAATAAATCAATAATTAAAAATTACCTTCAGCTGTTCCATCTACTCGATCTATGGTCATTGTTGATCTAATAGAGCTCGATAATGCGATTCGTCGAGGGCTTATCTCTGCGCTATTTATTGTGGCTGTAAATTGTGAGCCCCTGATCTCGCGACCCTACGGTATGGTTTTTCCCTAAATCGGAGATTTCTGATACGGCTCTATCCTGTCTATAGACCGCTGGGATTAATCTGAATTGTGAATACCTCCGTATAAAAAAATAAAAAGGAGATACTCGTGCCTAATTTGCATTCATTTAATACGCCGCTGCATCCAAAAAATAACGGCAGTTGGAAACACGATGATGCGGTCATCAACATCATCGATCTGCGTCTGCGCACCTACATCGGATTTAACCCTGAAGAGCAGAGCAAACAGCAGGACGTTATCATTAACTGTGAGCTATCTTATTGCGCCGATGAAGCTTGCAATAGTGATAATGAAGCCACTGCACTGAATTACAAAATTATCACAAAGCAGATTATTCGACATGTTGAAGAAGGACGTTTTCGCCTGCTGGAAAAATTGGCTGAGGACCTGCTGCAATTCCTGATGGAGAACGAGATGGCGATCCGCGCGAAAGTAAGAGTCGACAAACCGCATGCCCTGCGTTTTGCGGATTCTGTCTCGGTTACCCTTTCAGCAAGTCGCATGTGATGTTGGGTAATATTATTATTACAGGTGGTGCTCAGCGTTTTGGTCGAGAACTTGCTTTCGCACTTCATAATGCTGGCTATAGTGTCACTATCACCTATCGGAACCAGCGCGAAAGTCTTATAGAAATGGCAGATGCAGGAATTTGCTGCATCCAAGCCGACTTTTCCAACGCTAACAAGACATCTATTTTTATTAACAAAGTATGCACCGAATTTTCAGAATTGCGAGCTGTGATTCATAATGCGTCTGACTGGCTGCCAGAGTCGCAGAAAAATGCACCTGCAGAGGTGCTAAAAGCAAACTGGGCAGTTCATGTGCAGGCACCCTATATGATCAATCTTGCTTTTGAAGAACTGCTTGCAATTGGCGCACAGCATTTTGGTATGGCAGATATCATCCACCTCACAGATTATGTTGCAGAAAGGGGTAGCAGTAAGCACATTGCGTATGCGGCCAGCAAAGCTGCTTTACACAACATGACGCTTTCTTTTGCTACCAAACTGGCACCTGCTGTAAAGGTCAACAGCATTGCCCCTGCCTTGCTCATGTTCAGGGAGTCAGATGATGAGATGTACAGAAAACATGTCGAAAAAAAATCACTATTACCTCCTGGCCCGGGTGCCCGAGAAGGAATCGAAGCTGTCCAATTGCTGCTCAACAGCAAATACATCACTGGCAGAAATCTGCCACTTGACGGCGGCAGACAACTGAAAACAGGGTAATCCAGCCGAGTATACTATCCGTAACATGAATAGATGCTGATAGATAAAAAAAGGAAAAATCATGAACCAGGCAATGTTTAATATCCATAAATCTTCAAATCCCAGCTCTTCTTTAGAGGCTCTGCTGGTTCGTGATGCCCTATTGGAGCAGGGATTGGAAACACCAATGGTTCCGAACAATATTGATAATGAGCAGAAGTACGAGAGGATCAAAAAGTCTGTGATGACAATAATGAAGACTTTGGGTCTGGACTTATCGGATGACAGTCTGCTGGAAACGCCGCATCGGATCGCTAAGATGTATGTTTATGAAATTTTTTCCGGTCTCGACTACTCCCAGTTTCCTAAAATCACTGTAATCGAGAACAAGATGAAAGTTGATGAGATGGTCAAGGTCAAAGAGATCAGCCTGACCAGTACGTGTGAGCATCACTTTGTGACCATCGATGGTATGGCCAAGGTAGCTTACATCCCGGGTAACAAAATAATCGGACTCTCTAAAATTAACCGCATAGTTCGTTTCTTTGCCCAGCGACCGCAAGTGCAGGAAAGACTGACACAACAAATTCTGGTAGCCCTGCAAACACTGTTGGAAACCGACGATGTAGCCGTCACTATTGAAGCTAAGCATTACTGTGTGAAATCACGCGGTGTGATGGATGCAACTTCTGAGACCCAGACCACAGCACTTGGTGGCGCTTTTAAGGAGAGCCACAGAACCCGTGAGGAGTTTTTGGTCTAGATCGATAGTCCTGTTAGCGAGCTGCTAAGTATGAAGCAGGTTCAGCATATTGCCAAGCTGGTTGGGGTAATGGTGACCTTAGCTTGTCAAAGGCTCATATGTTAGGTCGGGTTGTATCAACTGATGACTCCTTTGAGCTATTGAGCTAAGCATTCTCTTTGCTTTCTTTTTATAAAGACAGATTCTTCATCGTCCATTTCTAAATTAAACTGTGTCTTAACATCAAGCCATATAGATATATATTCACAATGGAAAGCATTATTGAGGGGCATCCAGTTAGCAGGATCGCGTCTTCCTTTTGATCTATTTGCTCCTTTAGAAACAGCAATAAGCACATTTGGATTAGTGAGATTATTTGAATATTGTCTTTTATCGGCTTGTGTCCATTCCATCGCTCCACTGATATGAGCTTCGTAAAGTGACACCACATGGTCTATATCTAATTCACTTGGATTTTCATATGTATGGCCTGTGTATAAATCTAACCAGCTGCCTGATATAACTTCACAGCCAGATTCACTTAATACTACATCGACTTTACTTTCAATAATTAGAACTTCTTGCCTAGTATCTTGGCAGTCACGATCAATATCGGCCCAATAAGGTAAATATTCATTCCTTTGGTAGACTATAGTTGATTCATTACTAAATAAAGGTTGATCTTGCGTATCGTCCATTATAGAGATGATCGAAATTATACCAATCATGACTATAAAAATTAGCATTTTTAAAAAAGTCAATTTCACTGATTAGAAATAATAAAGATTATTTAGACAAGTAAATATAGGCTGGTTTGGATACGTAGGAATAATTCTGAATATGTATTATTACTCTGTCTTTTATTATATAGATCAACTATTTCTCGTTTTAGTAAGCAATATAAAAATTAGTAGTCTAACTTTCGCAGTTATTAATTTCCATATGGTCCTAATTCTGAAATGTATAATGTCGCATCATAGATTGCACTTGAACTATAGGTCCCAATCCATAAATCATAAACTCCGCTTGCCGGATCTTTAAAATAGATTGATGGGTCAAGATCGCCACCACTATCGTCGTCACAAATCCAGGATCCGTTAGGTGAATTTATAACTAAAGTAGTATCTGCCGATGATATTACTGAAACCCATAATGATAATAAGCCTGGCGAGAAAGTAAATTGAAAATCTGGGGCATTAGCTATGTATCCTGCACATGAACCACCCAAAGATGATGCATCAATACTTCCACCAGACTTAACTGAAAAAGTCATAGGATCAGGCGTAAAGCCTGAATTTAGAGTAATAGTTCCATAGGTCGCTTGAAGAGAAAAGTTTTGAGAAAAGCTTGAACTAACTAAAAATACTATAGATAAGACGATGGAAGCTATGATTTTCATATCTATTAAATGCCATTTAATATGTAAATATATTTCCGAAAATATCAAAAAAACAAAAATAATACTAGATTTTAAAATTTATTTTGTAACTTTTTAGTTTCTATCTTAATGTGAACTATCCGTCTATAAATGGCTTAAGTTTTTTTACCAATATAAGAATAAATTTATATTCATCCTAAGTATTAAATTGCCAAGTGTCTACGCCTTTAAGGCATTCTTCGAAAATAAATGCAGGAAAATATCGAAAATCTGATAAGCGTTGAGCCTATTTAGAAACAAATACAAATAAGCTATTCAGGTGAAGCAATTGATTTTTACTGACTTTGAGTTTGTGTAATCAAATTTTGTTAGAATCCATTAAGTAGATATCTAAGCGCTCAGCCAGCCCTGAGTGATCATAGAATTTCATAGTATTGGGAAATTAGCTAATTGAGGCTTGAGTTCCAAGCTTTAAAATAGATGTGTATAACTTTGGTAATACCTCTAAGTATTACCCAATTCATAATTATAGGCATGCGTTCAATCTTGACGATTTAGATAACGTGCATCCCGTAATTGCGGAAACAGCCAAGCCCATGCCCCGGCAATTCCGATAGCAGCAACTCCGCCAAAAACTACGGCCGGGACAGCGCCTATCCAGGCAGCCATGAAGCCTGCACGAAATTCGCCAAGCTCATTTGAAGCACCCAGGAAAACCATGTTGACGGCATTTACCCGGCCGCGAACATCATCGGGTGTCCAGAGTTGTAACAGGGTTTCGCGTATGACAACACTTACCATATCGGCAGCCCCGACAAGTGCCAGGCTGATGACAGAAACCCACATTATTGTCGACAGTCCAAACATGGCAGTGAAAACACCAAATAGCGCCACGAATATTAATAGAATACGCCCGGCATGATCACGGATAGGAAAAATCGTGAGGCATACCACCATTGTCAGTGCGCCAACCCCCGGAGCGGCACGCAGGATGCCTAAGCCCCAGGGGCCAAGTTCCAGAATGTCACGGGCATAGACGGGCAATAATGCCACCGCTCCACCCAGCAAGACGGCAAATAAATCCAGCGAGATGGCCCCCAACACGACTTTTTCCTTGCGGATATAGCGTAAACCGCCGAACACAGTACTGAAGGTTATTTTCGTGCTTGTGCTGTGCTGTGCCGGTGCTGGAATCCGCATGATGAGAACTAATGCCAGTACCAGCATGATGACCACGATCGAATAGGCAAGATTAGGGCTGATTCCATAAAGTAATCCCCCGGCAACCGGGCCTACAATACTGGATATCTGCCAGGAGGATGCATTCAGCGAAACAGCATTTGCAAAAACATCCATCGGTACCAGGTTGACGACCAGAGACTGTGAAGCCGGGCCAAAAAATGCACGGGCAATTCCCATCCCGGTCAGAGCAAAAAATACAGGCAGAGGTGAAGTTAAACCCCGGATAGAAAAAAACAGAATTGCGGCTGCACAGATGGCTTCAAGCGTAATGGCAATAGCCATGACGCGACGTCTTCCGTAGCGATCCGCAACTGAACCGGTCACCAGGACTAATAATAACAAGGGCAAAAACTGAACAAGCCCAATGATTCCAAGATCCATTGGGTCACGTGTCAGATCATAAATCTGCCAGGCCACGGCAACAGAAGCTATCTGAACAGCAAAAGTGGAACAGAATCTTGCAGACCAGTAGAGAGCAAAAGCGGGATAGGCAAAAGCAGTAAAGCGGTTATGGCTGGCAGGACTTGGTTCTTCCATTTTTACTCGAAGCTTATTTAGTCATAAATGAGTATCCCCAGGGTAGGGGAAGCGCCATATTATGCCTTATCTGCAAGATGAAGCTACTTTCTGTGTTGGTTGTTAAACTACAAAGGACTTACTCAGAACCTAATGATTAAGACAGCTGAAAATAAAGCCACAACAGAGTGACAACAGAAAAAATAGTGATCGTGGAATAACTCCATAACTTCAGTATCGGGCCTGGTCTTTGTTCAGGGTTGATGTCGCTGGAAAAAATAATGACGTGATTAAAGGTAGCGATGATTGGTGTAATAATAAAACCTGTAGCGGTGACAAAATCGATAAACTGCGTAAAGGAATTCATAAACAGAAAAAATACTGCTCCCACCAGGATAAATAACAGAGCAAATAAAATACTGTAAAAGTTGGTCTCGGTTATTGCGGAAGTGATATCCGGCCAGAGTGTATCAAGAACATCAAAAGTCAGGCGTGGAAAACCATCAACCAGCGCCAACAGCGTCGAATACATGACAGCGATAACTGTTACGGCTATCAGGCTGAACACCCAGCTACCAATTGTGCTGGTAAATAAACTAATGATTTGCAGTGAAAATCCTGCGCTATCGTTGGCGATATTGTCGCCTGCGCCCCGTATGACGATATAACCCAGAATAACAAAGCAGGCCGCTAAAAAAATTGAGAAACCATAACCAACATGAAAATCGAAATCGGCTTCCTTTCTTGTAAACACTTTATTGCCGTTACTGTTCTTTCTGGCAAGAACCCAGTTGGAAAGCATGACCGCCCCTAAAATTCCGGTCGGCATCCACCCGGCGATGCTGACTAAAAATAAGGTCGTAGGGCGATCAAATGCCAGTTGGGTAATGGGTTGTGCCGTTGAAGATTCAAAACCAATGAGTGCGATAAAGGTCGTAATTAAAGTTGTGATACAGAATCCAACTACCAGAATTTTACAGAAGGATTCGAGCGCTTTGTATTTTCCTATTTCCAGAATGGCAATAGTACCCAACAGCAAGATCATGGATAAAACAGTTGTTTCCATGGACAGATTGAAAATGCCTTTTATGATGCCACTGGTTACCAATGCGGCTGCAGATGTCGCTACGGTTATTTCAATCATGATGAGCGCCAGCAGAATATAGAGAAACCATTTTCCGCGTTTGGCATAACCATCTACGACTGTTTGTCCGGTTAACGCTGCGTAGCGTGAACTGAACAGATAAGTGGGATATTTAACCATGCAAACAAGCACCACAAGAAAAATCATGCTTAAGCCATAAGTGGCGCCTGCCCTGGTTGATTGCACAACATGGGATGTCCCGACTGCTACAGCCGCAAAAACCAGCCCCGGACCCAGAGTGCTTTTCAGGTAATTAAACATGAGTGATTGATTCCCTTATTATTATTTTGTTCCGGCTTGACAAAGTAAAAGCTATCACAATTCAGGGCTGTTTTTTTGTAAAAATACCCTTGCCAAGAGCCGTCAGGCCGATAGAAACAATTATATTGAACGAAGATAACAGAACCCAGGGGGCGTACTGTATTGTCGGTACATTCAATGCCGCACTAAAAAAGGCACCAGTGGTTGTCCAGGGAATCAAACCGGCACTGAGCGTTGCACCTTCCTCAACACATCTGGACAGCATGCGAGGATGCAGGCCGCGTTCCTTGTAAGTGTCCTTGTAGATTCGTGAGCCGAAAATGATTGCCAGATAGTTTTCACCCATGCTCATGTTGGCCAGCATGCAGGTTACTATGGTTGAAGTCACAAGCTGGGTAGCCGTTCTGATTCTTTTTATCAAACCGCTGACCAGAACGCGTAAGAAACCGGCGCCACTGAGAATGCCGCCAAGTGCTAGTGCAATCAGTGCCAGTGATAATGTCCACATCATGCTTTGCAGACCGCCACGAGTGAGCAGAGTGTCGATACTTGCAATGCCGGTGTCTGAAACAAAACCATATTGCAGGCTGTATAGAATATCTGAAAACTCACGGCCCTGTAGAAACATGGCAAGTATTACCGCGACTACTGTGCCTGCCATCATGCTGGGTTCAGCAGCCATTCGCATAAAACTCATGACGATAATGATCAACAGAGGCAGAAACACCAGAATATTGATCGAGAACTGTTGCAGTAAGGGTTCTCTTAAAGCATCAATTTCTTCAAGACTTAATGCTACATCACCATAATTAAAACTAAGAAATCCGAAGATAATAAGAATTATTAAATAAGTAGGGCCTGTCGTATAAAACATGGCTCTTATATGTTGGTCAACTTCAGTTCCCACTGCTGTTGCTGCGAGTATGGTGGTATCAGATAAAGGCGACATCTTGTCGCCGAATAGTGCCCCCGAAATTACTGCGCCTGCAACCATAGGGGCAGGTATCCCAATAAATTCTCCAAGTCCGACTAATACAACACCTGCTGTTCCGACTGTGCCCCATGAGGTGCCGGTAGCCAAAGACATAAAACTGCAAAGCAGCAGGGAGGCAGGCAGGAACCAGCGGGGATCAACAACGCCCAGGGCATATACGATAATGCCGGCAATGGTGCCACTTTCAATCAGGGCGGCAATCACAACACCGATCAGCATGAAAATATAAATGGCACCAACGGCAGCAATGATGCCGTCATTCATCAAGTGTTTGGTGTCTTTAAATCGATAGCCGATAAGAGCCGCATTGAAGGCTGCCCAGATAAGAGCGAGTGTTAACGCCAGGTGTAATTCGATTTTAAGCAGAAAGACGCTAAAGATCATGATGGCGAGAACCCCACCACAACAAATCAATGCGGCAGTAAAACCAGGATCTTTATGTTCTTCTACTTTTTTATTACTGGTCATCCGGTATGTTGCAAAAGTTGTCGGTGGCAAACTTTCTGCTTACTACCATGGCAATGCCCATCTTAAATAACTCTGACTTCAATTTCACCCAGCTTATCAATACCGACTCTTATAACATCGCCTCTTTCAACCAGGCCGATGCCTTCAGGAGTGCCTGTCATAATGATGTCGCCTGCAGCCAGCTCATAATGTTGGGAAAGTATGGCAATGCCCTGAGGCACTGACCAGCGTTGCAAGGCCAGATCTGAATCCTGCTTGATTTCGCCATTGACACTCAACCAGATACGGCCAGTCACAGCGTGCCCATGCGTTTCAACCGGATAAAGTGGGCCGCAGGGTGCTGATTTATCAAAGGACTTACTGATGGCCCAGGGGCGTGACAGTGCCTGGGCTTCATGCTGGCGGTCTTCGCGCGTCATATCCAGACCTATACCATAGGCATAAACATGATCCAGCGCATCTTCTTCACGGATATTGGCACCACCGCTTTTTAAGGCAACGACCATTTCGCCTTCATAACGAAGTTCACTGGTCATCGGTGGATAAGGAAAACCATCGCGGCTGTCTATAACGGCATCACGCGGTTTGATAAAGAAAAAAGGGGGTGTTTCGTCAGGGTTGTCACCTGACTCAATGGCATGAGCGCGGTAATTCCGGCCAAGACAGAAAACCCGTCTGACAGGAAAGCGCTCAGAGCTTCCGGCAATTTCCATGGAAGTCACTGCCGGTGGCGCAAAAACATATTGATGTTCCTGGGCCAGTGCGGGTTTTACAGCAGTACCCAACACAGTGGTTGCCGCGATTGCGGCACTACCGCTTAAAAATTGTCTTCGGCTTTCATTGTTATTTTTCATCTTCATCCTCACTCTTATTTTTTGTATAGGATCAGTTTTTTAGGGGCTGCTTCTTTTTAAGGGGCTCAAATAAATATTCCAGGCCATTGGTTTTGATTTCCAGCATCATAGCCATGTAATGTCCCAGTTCTCCTGCAGGAAAGCCTTTCTTTTCAAACCAGATAAAATATTCTTCAGGAATATCAACTAACAACTTGTTGGCATATTTACCGAAAGGCATGCGGTAATTCGCCAATTTTAAAAAAGCTTCCTTTGAAAGTTCAGGGCTATCAAGCATGAATGCTCGGATCGGTGTCGAATAAAGCTGAGGCAAGTGATAGATTTCGCATGGTGATTTCTTATGTGCTTTATCGTGAAGGAAGAAAAAGTATTAAAGCCCTTTTTATATCACCTTGTGCTTGCAGCTTTCAAATGCTTTGTCCGAAATCAGACAAGCCGGAATACCCTGACCAAAACAGCTTGGCGTTCGGGTCTTAAACTATCAAGCGTTCCTACGTGAATAGATTGGTTGAGCCAGTTATATTCTTCCGGTGCAGTAATCTGTATGAATGAAAACCTTGCCTGGCCTGGCTGAGGGTGTGAAATAACCTGATTACGCACGGTAAAAATTGCACCATCATCAGTTTGCAGTTCATATAAGGCATCTAACAGTCGAACGCCATCTTCCCTGACGAGTTGGCGGTCAGCGCCACCAGGAAGTACCGTGCCACGGATATTCGGCCCCTCAAAAGTACCACCGGTTATCGGCACCATAGCTCTTTGTCCAAGTGGTCCATTACCCAGATCTATACCGGGTTCAATGTCGACGATGGCTTCATAGACAAATTCTGTTTCAGGAAAGTTGAATGGAATTTGTGGAGCCAGTGGTGGAACTTCTGCTTTATCCTGCGCATTTGTGACACCTGCTGCTATTGTTAAACCAGCGGCGCCGATAAGCATGTCTCTACGATTAAATTTTAATTCTGAATTTTTATTATTAGCCATGATAGTTAATCTGCTTTATTGATTGTGATGATTGGGTTCTTAATGCAGTCGCCAAAAACGGATTACAACGCCATTGGGGTAACGTTCACCAGTAGCGACAAAGATAGATTTCATTAACCATTCCAGTTCCGGTGCGCTGGTCTCGAACTTTGGCACGGCACGAAAGTATATTTCTGACTGATCGACCACTTCACCCGCATTAAGCCGGCTCATCACCTCCGGCGGCGCATGTCTTATGCCGATATTGGAGACATAAATTAAATCACCCTGATCAGTTTCAAGCGTGTAACGGGCATCAATATCAGTAAAGCCATCTTCCCGGATAATTTGCCAGTCAGCGCCCCCAGGAACGACCCGTCCTTTTATGCCCGGCCCTTCAAAACTACCCCCCAGAATATCGACAATGCGACGCGTTCCATTGGGCAAAGTCCCAATCACGGTCGGATCAGCAACTTCAGCCAGCACTTCAAAGGCAAAAGTTAATTCAGGTGCCTGTGGTTGCTCCTGTGCCAGGCTGCTGCTGATATAAAAGCTGCCGAGTAAGCTGAATACGCCTACAAGCATTTTGAATTTAGTCATTTCTTGCTCCTCACTGTTCAAGTAATTATTTAGGTTGTTTAGGGTGCTTCACAACTGAAACTGGCGGCATCTTCAATATCACCCTCACCGTTGTAGCGTGCCACCTGCGGAAAAGGGCATAGTGGGCGAGTTCGGTTCGCCGACCAGTCGCTTGGGATTTCATCGTTATCGCTTCTGGCTGAAGCAATAATGCGATCAGGTTCTATGCCTTCCTCTACCCAGGCTACCAGGGCTTCAAACATGTTGAACTGCTCTGTGCTTGGGCCGCTTGAACAATGCCCCATACCAGGCACCAGATAGACTCTGGCAAAGTCGTCAGCATTACCAGCATGTTGGGCATTGAGCTCAGAATACCAGCGGATAGTATCGTCAGGTGAGAAAACACCATCAGCCATGCCATGGTAAACCATTAATTTGGCGTCATTGTCTTGCAAGCCGTCCAATTTATAGGGATCAGGCGGTGTCATAAAAGACATGGGGGATTCTGTATATAACTCATTAGTCCCGTAAATTCTGGGTGCATCTGTGTCCATATCAAAGCTCATGGCAAACTGATAGCCGCCCATTTCCCTGAATTCATCTATATTGAAAGGAGGGACGGTAAAAATTGCGGCCGTTGCGCCTGGGTCACGATTCTGACTTTGTGAAGAATTGAACTTCCAACCCGCCCAACTTTGCCCTGCCATTCCCGGGTCATAAGGGAAGCTGGTATAAATCATTTCGCCAGCAGAATTACGGGCACCACTCATAATATTGTTCATCACGGTTTTCTGCGCATCGGATAAACAGGTACCATCTCTTTCAGCTGCGCAAGTCGGCACATCCCGAGCCAGTTCAAATTCTGTACGGCATGCCATATTGTCAGCGACAATGCCATCAACCAGGCCATCCAGACCATCGCAACGTTCCAGCACTTTACTGACGATCAGGTCCCTTTCTGCTTGGGTGAAAGCACTGCTAATATCTGGGTCGCCATTTTCGTTTAATGAAGTCGCTACCAGCGTAAATTGCTGTACAGCATAAAGTTGCGCGACTGCAGCCTGTGGCAGGTTAAAGCCGGGGTTTCCCGCAAGAATGCCATCATACTCGTCTGCATAGCGTGCAGCGGCCACCATGCCATGACGCCCACCGTTTGAACATCCGGCAAAATAAGATCGCTCCGGGCCTCTGCCATAAGCTGTCGAAATCAGGTTTTTAGCCATTGGGGTGAGTCTGGCAACTGCATTGTAGCCGTAGTCAATTCGCGCCTGTGGATCTATCCCAAAAAAAGGCGCCGGGCCCTGATGACCGGCATCAGAATTGATTACTGCATAACCTAATTCCAGAGCACTTGTCGTTTGTCCGCCGCCCAGATTCCCTGTTGCCGTACGGACAAAACCGTCGACACCGCCATTAGCGTGGTAAAAAAAGCGTCCATTCCAATCAGCAGGCAGACGCATTTCAAAACCGATGGCATAGGTGTTGCCATCAACTTCACTGATACGTTGGTCCATATGACCGGTAATCAGGCAATGTTCACCAACGGTATAGCCTTCAAGCATTCCAGCAGGAACACTTGAGACTCCGGTTATAACGGTTTGATCAAAAGTAAACTGTGCACTCAGTTCTTCACAGGTTAACAAGCCATTACCAACTTCTGCCGCTGCCAACGGTTCAGCTGGCATTGCAGTATCGACAGAAGGCCCAGTAGAATTTTCGCCGCATGCCGCCAGCACGCCTGATAAAGATAATAGCAGCAGTTTATCAAGGCCGGACTTCGCAGATAAAAGGCGTGTTTTTTGCTTCATGGTTACCTCGTTAAAAATAGTCAGCGCGTATTATTCAGGGTGCTTCACAACTGAAGTTCGCAGCATCTTCAATATCGCCACTGCCGTTGTAGCGTGCTATTTCAGGATAAGGGCATAATGGGCGAGTACGGTCAGGTGCCCAGTCAGCGGGCAGCTCCTCATTTACCGATACAGGGTTGTCGGGACCTCGGGCTGAGGCAATAATGCGATCAGGTGTTTCACCCTGTTCTACCCAGTTTACAAGGGCAGTGACCATATCAAACTGGTCAGTGCTGGGTCCGCCGCCACAATGATTCATCCCCGGGACCAGATATAGTCGAGTGAACTCATCCGCGTTGCCGGCATTTTGGGCATTTAATTCGTTATACCAGCGTGCGGTATCGTCAGAGGAAAATATGCCGTCAGAGGTGCCATGAAAAACCATCATCTTGGCGCCACGATCACGCAGGGTACTCAAATCAGCCGGGTTTGGAGGTGTCATAAAGGACATAGCCGCTTCGCTGTAAATACCTTCAGTAGCAAATATCTTGGGTGCGTCAGTATCCATGTCAAAATTCAGCGCAAACTGCAAACCGCTCTGGGCAACAAACTCGTTAAAATCGAAGGGAGGGGTGCTGAATATGAAACCAACTGAGCCTGGGTCAAGTCGCTGCGAAGCGCCATATTTCCAGAATGCCCAATTGGAATTATTGACACCGGCATCGTAGGGGAAGCTTGAATAAATCAATTCTCCGGAAGAATTACGGGCACCGCTCATGATGTTGCTATACACAGTTTTCTGCTCAGCGCTCAGGCAGCTGCCATCTCTTTCTCCAGTGCAGGTCGGAACATGTGTCTCCAGGTCAAATGCAGCCTGACAAGCCATCAGATTGGCCACGATGCCATCTTCCAGGCCATCCAAGCTGTCACATTGTTCAAGAATAGAAGCAGCAATCAAATCTCTTTCAGCCTGGGTAAACGCGCTACTGATATCTGGCTCATCATTCTCATTTACTGTCGTACTGACCAGCGTGAATTGCTGCGCAGCATAAAGCTGGGCAACTGCAGCCTGGGGCAGATTAAACCCCGGATTTCCTGCCAGTATGCCATCGTATTCATCAGCATAGCGCGCAGCCGCAATCATGGCATGACGCCCGCCATTGGAGCATCCGGCAAAATAGGAACGGTCAGGCCCTTTACCATAAGCACTGGTAATCAGCGCCTTGGCCATCGGCGTCAGCGTGCCAACAGCTGCGTAACCATAATCAAGTCGTGCCTGCGGATCTATGCCAAAAAAAGGTGTTGGGCCCTGATGGCCGGCATCTGAATTGATGACAGCAAAACCTTCAGACAAGGCGGTACTTAATGGACCGCCACCCAGCATGCCACCAATGGATGGTGCAACTCTACCGTCAATACCGCCATTAGCCTGATGAAAGAAGCGTCCGTTCCAGTCAGCGGGCAGGCGCATTTCAAAACCGATGGCATAAGAGTTGCCATCAACTTCACTGACGCGCTGATTCATCTGTCCGGTGATCAGGCAGTGTTCGCCAACAGTATAGCCTTCAAGCATTCCTGCAGGCACTTGCGAAACTTCAGTGAGCGCAGTCTGTTCAAAAACAAATTGTGAGCTCAGCTCTTCACAATTTAATAGATTAGTGCCAACAGCTGGCGACATGACAGGTAACACAGAGGCTGTGGCTTGTGATTCATTAGGTGTTGTCGTTTCCATAGCAGTAGGTGCTTGGGTATTTTCATTACTACAGGCGGCCAGTGCACAAAATAAAGGGAAAATTAATAATTGTTTTAAATCGGGACTTAAGCGTGAAACGTTTATTTTGTGGTTCATCTGCTACCTCTTCTTTTATTGTTCTCTCAGGCTTGAAACAGTTTATATTATTATTTGAATTAATATTCAGGCATTTTTGCCCTTAGGATAAAAAGTTTTATTGAACAAGACTATAACGAAGGTTATGATAGATAACAATTAATTTTTAAAAAAATAAGAAAGGAATTGCCATGTCAGCAGATACAGTTAGCTTCGTGATTGAAGATAGAATTGCCTGGGTCAGTTTTAATCGCCCGGAAAAGCGTAATGCCATGAGCCCGGCCCTTAACCGCAGGATGATGGAGGTTTTGGATGAGCTGGAATTTAACGATGATGTTGGCGTGTTGGTTCTTACCGGTGAAGGGACTGCCTGGACAGCAGGCATGGACTTGAAGGAATACTTTCGTGAAACAGAAGCTACCGGACTTGGTGGCACCCGGAAGGCGCAACGTGAATCTTATGGCTGGTGGCGTCGCCTGCGCTGGTATCAGAAACCCACTATCGCCATGGTGAATGGCTGGTGTTTCGGTGGCGGTTATGGCCCTTTATTTGCCTGCGACCTGGCAATTGCTTCGGAAGAAGCCAAGTTTGGCTTAAGTGAAATTAACTGGGGGATTTTACCTGGTGGAGGTGCAACCAAGGTGGCGATTGATCTGATGTCGATGCGTGACGCCATGTACCATGCCCTGACCGGTGAAAATATAGATGCAAAAAAAGCCGCCGAGTGGAAGCTAATCAATGAGGCGGTTCCGGCTGACCAGCTGAAGCCAAGAGTGACAGAGCTATGTCATGTGCTGCTGGGAAAAAATCCGGTCGCACTTAAAGCAACAAAAGATGCAGTACGTCGTGTTAAAGAAATGACTTACGATAATGCTGAAGATTATCTGGTTCGTGCTCAGGAAGCGGCCAATAGTTATGACAATGAAGGACGTAAAGAAGGTATCCGCCAATTTATTGATGAAAAATCTTACAAGCCAGGACTTGGCTCGTATGACCTCTCCAAACAAAAAAAATCTTAATGACAGGCTAACCAGGTGAATGGTGCAGCAGATTTACTGGGTTTCCAGGCTCGCTATCAGGCAGACAAGATAGTCGCCATTGATTTGGCGAGTGAGCGACAATGGACTTACGCTGAGCTTGATCTGATTTGCGGTCGTTGTGCAACTGCACTTAAAAAAAATGGGGTAGTGCAGGGCGATCGTATTGTCTGTCTTGCTAAAAATCGAGTTGAGCTGATAGCACTGCACTTTGCCTGTGCCCGCGTTGGGGCTATTTATGTGCCTCTTAACTGGCGCCTGACAGCAACAGAAATCAATTCGCTGATCGAAGATGCCGAACCCAAGCTCATCATTGGTGATGAATTACTTGAAAGTACAGGCATCGATGGCATGAATCTGCAGACTTTCCTGAATCAGGCGGCCGCGCTTGAAGCATTGCCATATACCTTGATTGACAGCGACTTGCCCTCTTTAATTTTATATACCTCCGGCACTTCCGGGCGTCCCAAAGGCGCCTTGCTCAGTGAAAATAATCTTGCTGAAACAGCGATAAACTTCGGCATGGTTGGTCGTGTTCAGAATCACAGCGTGGTGATGAGTGATGCGCCCATGTTTCACATTATCGGATTGATCACGGCGGTACGTCCGGCGATTTATCAGGGTGCTACTTTTATTGTGTCCGATGGGTTTGATCCGGCCCGGACGCTGAGTCGTTTGGCTGATCCTGAGTTATCGGTGACCCATTATTTTTGTGTACCGGTCATGGCAGATTTAATCAAGGCCGAGCCGACATATTCTCCGGAAAAGCTGAAGGGACTAACTGCGCTTTTTACCGGAGGCGCACCCTATGCAGAGGCGAAAATTCAGGACTGGGTTACAGATGGGGTCCCGGTAGCAAATGGCTTCGGTATGAGTGAAGCAGGAACTGTTTTCGGCATGCCTGTGGATATTGATTTAATTGCTGCTCGACCTGGATCAGTCGGAATTACAACATCACGGGTAAAAGCCCGAATTGCTAATACTGACGGGGAGCCGTGCCCAACAGGCGAATCCGGGGAATTGCAGTTAAAGGGCCCTAATGTCGCCGCCGGATACTGGCGCAGACCGGAAGACAGCGCCAAAGCCTTCACGGATGACGGTTGGTTTTGTACTGGAGATGTTGCGCTTTGTGATGAGGAAGGTTATTTTTGGATCGTTGACCGTTTGAAAGATATGTATATCTCCGGTGGAGAAAATGTCTACCCTGGGGAAATAGAAGCTTTACTGGCACATAATCCGGCCATAAAAGAATGCGCTGTCATAGGCAGACCCGATGAAAAGTGGGGAGAGGTAGGGCATTTGTTTGTCGTTGCGGCAAAGCCTGAAAATAAAATTGACCTGGATGATTTAATAAAAAGCCTGGATGGCAAACTGGCGCGATTTAAAATTCCCAAGCATGTCAGTTTAATTGATGCCTTGCCCAGAAATGCCAATGGCAAAATTGTTAAGTCAGCGCTTACAGATCAAATAAATAAATAATTATAAAAAAGAGAGCAAATCATGAGCCAAGATCCCAGAGCAATTTTGAATGATAACCCGATGTCCTGGTTGCAGATTTTAACGGTAGCAATCACGATAGGTCTGAATGCACTGGATGGATTTGATATTCAGTCCATCAGTTTTGCTTCTCCCGGAATAGCCGCTGACTGGGGAGTCCAGCGTGGTGCCTTGGGTATAGTCTTGTCGATGGAATTATTAGGGATGGGTATCGGTGCTTTTACTCTTGGGGGTCTCGCCGATAAAATCGGTCGCCGCCATACGATTTTAATTTGCCTCATTTTCATGGTTGTAGGCATGGCTATGGCATCTGTATCAAGCTCCATTATGGAGTTATCAATTTGGCGTGTCATAACCGGGCTGGGTATTGGCGGCATGCTGGCAGCGACTAATGCTACCGTTGCGGAATTTGCCAATAAAAAGAGCAGAACCTTGTGTATTTCATTGATGGCAATTGGTTATCCGATCGGCGCGATAGTCGGCGGAGAAATATCCGCCAGATTGCTGGTCAATAACAGCTGGAATATCGTTTTTGAATTTGGCGCCATCATCACTGCCTGTTTTATCCCGCTGGTCTGGTTTTTTGTCCCGGAATCGCCTGCATTTTTGACCGATAAGCAGCCTCATGGTGCCTTGGAAAAAATTAATAAAGCGTTGGAACGCATGGGCCACTCGGTTGTCCAGGCACTTCCGGCACTTACCGCCGAAGAAAAAAACCATGCCATTGGTGATATTTTCAAACCGGCTTTAATCCGGACCACCATCCTGATAACCATTGCTTATTTCATGCATATAGCCACCTTTTATTTCATTCTGAAGTGGGCACCTTCCATTGTTGTCGATATGGGATTTAATCCCAGTTCAGCCGCAAGAGTATTGGTTTCCGCAAACCTGGGAGGGGCTATAGGTGGAGGAATACTCGGCCTGATAGCCATACGCTACAGTTTGCATTGGCTGACCATTGGTTCAATGCTGCTTTCTTTTCCGCTGATCATTGTCTTTGGCAGCGGTTATTCTGAGCTTGGAACACTTTCATTGGCAGCAGCTATCGCGGGATTCTTTACTAACGCTGGTGTTGTAGGGTTATATGCCTTGGTTGCTACTTCATTCCCGACGCATGTGCGGGCTACCGCAACTGGTTTTGCTATTGGCGTAGGCAGGGGAGGCGCATTCCTGTCACCGATTATTGCCGGTTACATGTTTCAGGCTGGTTTGGGCTTGCAGACGGTTGCTGTCTTTATGGCTTGTGGTTCATTAATTGCGGCTGTTTCACTTATGCTATTAAGCCGTAAAAAAGAAAGTATCACAGTCGCAGCTGAAGCTTGAAATATCTGAAAAAAGTTAAACAGCAGAAATAAATATTGTAGAAATATTAAAGGCGAAGTTATGAGTTTTTAATTAAAGCTCTTGTACTTTCTGCTTGTGTTTTTTCAGTTGCTGGCGGATAGATTTGAGGGCTGCTATTGTCGCTTCGGTTTTCATTTTATCAAACTGGCTGAAACAAATTTGTTCATGGCGATCCATCGTTTGTTTTATCTCTGGTACCAGTGCTTGTCCTTTCTCGTTTAAAAATAATAAATGTGCCCTGCCTTTTGATTGCACATCAATAAAACCCCTTTCCTTAAAATCACTGATAATGGTCGAGATGTTAGCCCGTTTAATGCCTAGTCTGCGTCCAAGGTCACTTTGAATTAT
>Ga0181572_10000564_pt1 | contig 26756 bp, 42 predicted proteins | sample 101ome_26_FD_133004 | JGI IMG/M metagenome (GOLD analysis project Ga0181572, IMG submission 133004) | Coastal salt marsh microbial communities from the Groves Creek Marsh, Skidaway Island, Georgia - 101408AT metaG (megahit assembly) | ecosystem: Environmental > Aquatic > Marine > Intertidal... | reverse complement strand
TCTTTCTTCCTGTCGCGGAAGATTTTACCACGAGTAAATTTCGCCATATTTTTAGCAACAGGATTGATTTTACCTAAGGATTTCTTCTTCATAGTCAGTATTTATACAGGATCAACACTTAAGATAGTGCTAACTTCTATGATTTCAAAAACTTTACAATATCGTTACCTGTTTCCCAGGCTTCAACAACATCATCTGGGAAGGATTCTGAGAATTCTTTTTCTAAATCCATAACAACTTCTACGGTTGTTAAGGAATCAAACCTAAGTTCTTCCCAAGTTTCATTTAATGTTGCTTGATTGTTGTAGGATTTTAATACTCTTAAAACTGCTTCTTCTATTTCTATTTGCATTTGCATATACATTACTGTTTTTCTATTTCTGCGACAAGTGATTTTGTCCCATCTGCGTTAGTTATTTCTCTATAATATACTACTACATTACCTAATTGCTTAATATACCTTCTAAGTTCTTGTATGTTTGCTGTCATAGTTTTATAATCACCTATGGACATTGCTACAAAAACAACCTCGCCATTATTCATAGCCTTCATATCATCTAAGAATCTATCAAGGTATGTATAACCTGCAGGCCAATTAGGATATTCTTTGTCTTCTACATCACAAGTTCTTGGCCTCTTTTCTGTGCCATCTTCTTGTTTTACTTTTTTACATGGGTTAGCAATGACTGCTTCTGAAATTACATAAAAGTTAGGAGGAGTAAGTTGAACTTCTCTTGGCAATATTGGATGAATAATTTGTCTTTCTACAGGTGCTGTTTCTATTTTAACAGACTTAGGACCTAAAAGAGAACACCCACTAATCGCTATCGTTGCTACTAGGATTACTAATAATCTTTGTATCATTTTCTATCTCCTCAAATATTGCGACTGTTCCATCATTAAATCTATTTTGGATAAGTCCAGGTTTTACAGTAGCAAGTCTTTCTAAATTATGTCTTGCAAATATATCTAGGTATCTTTGTTTCTCCTGCTCAATTACATTATTTTCTCTTTGTAAATTTTGCAGTGCTCTCCCTTGTTTTTCAAAATCTTCTCTCATAACATTGTATTTATTCTCAGTTTCCTGGAATTTCACTTCTGCAACGAGGAGGTCTTGTTTGAGATTTTCGTTTTGTATATAAAGGAAATAACTAGCTATACCTAAAGCCGCTATTATCCCCATCAGAATCTTGCTCATTATTTTTCTCTAACTCCTCAATTCGTTTTATTAAATCATCATATCCATCAAACTCGCACATACCAATTGGAGGATGAGCTTGTTTTTCTAGCTCTGTTATTCTTTCACGCATCAAATCGATACGTTCTGCTAGTAAAGGATAGTCCTTACGCCATTTAAGTTCTTTCTTAAATAGTTCTATGTCGTATTTATCATCTAACCACTTCGCAAATCTTTGAATTTGGTTGTCTATCCAAGCTCCAAAGGTGCTCTTCTTAAACCACTGAGCAGTCTTAGATGATACGATTGTTGATATAACAGACTTTAGGACTGTTAAAACTAGCCACCACATTTTAAGCGTTTAAACCAACTGCGTATTGTGTTTTACCGTTTACTCTACTTGCTGTTAAAGGACGTTTTCTGTTAGTTTCAGGTGATACATAACTAACGTGCACCCAACCTGAATCTGGAATACCTGGTGTATAGAACTCTAAAATAACTTGATCAAAATCACAGTTATCTAAAATCCATTTTGCCACATCATAGTTTGATACTCCTGGAACTTCAATATCAGCAGCTTGTCCATGACAATGTTGACTCTTTGATGAGCCTCCTACTGCTTTATTTAATTCTGGGCCTCTATAACCTGAGTTAATAACAGTTACGCCAAAGTTATCTCTAACCTTTTGAACAACATTATCAAACAGTTTTTTAGCATTTTCTAAATGCTCTTCGTTTGGTGTGTTGTCTAAACCTAAGCGTTCTGCTGTTTGGCTTTTTGTAAATTCTTGTAAAGTAAAATTCTTAGAAATTCTCATTAGCAATTCCATCTCCTTAAGGCCATAGCCTTTCTAGTAGGTCTCCCTTTTTCGTCCTTCATAGGTCCTTTATTTCCAGACATTCTAGCACAAAATGACTTACGTCTATTAGCTGCTTTACTGCCTTTCTTTAATTTGCTAGGTGGTGTAGTAACTGCTGTTTTTAGTTTACTACCAGGATTCTTTCTTCTATAGGCTTTTACACCTTTTGCTGTCATTCCTGCACCTGACTCTGTTGAGCGAAAATGTCCGTCCCCGGAAGCGCCACGAGATTTCTTTTCTTCTTCTGTTAAAAATGATTTGAAATCTAGCACTTTTTCCTCCCTTTGTAATTCCATACCTTGCCTTGTTGCTGTGTATAGTCTACGTGCATGTTTATGTGAGGCACTACCATGCAAGCCCTGTTTAAATGATGCGTAATCACCTGAGGCTGCGTGTGCTCTCATTTTTGTTCCACTTATACCTGAGGTTCCTTCTGCATCTGGATCTCTATGTCCTGCTGATACAACTTTAATTTCCTTAAAGTTAAATTCACCTTTAGGTCCATTATATTTATTAACCAAATTCTGAAACTGTTCTACTCTATCTGAGCCTGCTACCATAGTAACGTGCGTATGTCCATCTTTATGTGCCTGTTTTAAGTGGTGCATAAATGTTGGTGATTTACTATCCGAAGCGTGAAAGTTAGACTTTGGATGAACGGATTTTAAATAATCCATTTTGTGTTCTTGAGAAACTGGGTTCTTGTGTTTGTCTTGACTATGGGATACAACTATTTTATGATCTGCTCCCATATCTTTTGCTGTCTGATGAACGTGATCTATTAATTTAGAGTGTCCTGCCGTAGGAGGGTTCATTCTACCAAATGCAAATACTAATGGTTTGTATTCTTGGCTCATTTATTCCCCTTCTTAAGCGCGTCGCCTCTAGCAAAATTAGCAGCACTAAACTCTGCTCTGTCTACAAATTTTGTTGGCATACCTTGCCTGTGTATAACATAACCCTCTGGGTTAGTTTTTTGTCCTGCTATTTCGTGTCCTACTGTTTGGTGTGAGTTCAACGCATTCGTTAATACATTCTTAGCACTTTGTAAATGCTTGTGCATATCTAATACTTTGTTGAAGTGTTCTTTATTACTTTTAATGTGGCTTGTAACATTCTCACGTGTCTCAGAATGTCTTGCTTTAGCTACATCAGTTTTAACACCGTCTATTTTTTTCTGATGATGGTCGTGCACGTGTTGATGAAAGTCATCGAAGTTTGGCTCGCTACCATCTCGAACAGTTTTATTTATGTAAGTTTTTAAATGGACACCGTGTTTGCCGACTTCATCATGCCCATCTTTAGGCATACTTTTAAAATGTTCTACTGCCTTTTTAACGTGTTTCTGATATTCGTTTTGATCTGCGATTGGGTAGTTAACCTTGCTAATATCATGTTCTACAGGAAGTTGGTGCACATCCTTGTGGTCACCGAGCTCAAAATCTGCTCCGTGTTTAGCTTCCATGCTATCCCAAGTTTTACCTTCGTATTTTGTATGAACTGCTACACCTAATTTACTATTCATAGCCTTTTTGCCATGTTCACTATCTGCCTCATGGTGATAGGTAATTGTATTTGGTGTGTAATGAACTCTATTACCTTCTTTTTTAGCGTCGCCTGAGTGCATAATATCTGCTTGATAAACGCCGTCTTTATGTATTTTTGGAAGATGGTCTAGAGCTGCCTTTAACTTTGATACTAGCCCAGGAGCGTGTCCGTGATTTTTATCTATGTCTTCGTGTGAATAATTTATTTTAGGTGTCTTGTTAAATACACTTTTAGAACCTACAAAAAACTTTTTGCTTTCTGGATGTGTTCCGAAAACAACAGCAGGACTGCCGTCATATTTTGTGGTAATTTTTGTATCGTTGTGTCCGTTGTTTGTTAGTTTGTGATGAACATCTTGTAGGTTATGGAATGCGTGTGCAAAACCTTTTTGCCCACTATTAATAACATGGTCTTCATTGTGCTCTAAATGGCTCAATTTTTCGACTTTTTCTTCTTTAAGATATTGTTTAAACTTTAACATATTACTATTATTATAACATATAGCTGACCAAAAGTCAAGCATTTTCTAATAGTATTTATAAGAAAAGGCGGGTTAAACCCGCCTCTGAGATTAATACCAAGGATTATTTGTTATATAATTAGGCAATTCTCTTTTGCTAATCGTATGGTTTTTAGCCTTAGGGCTTTTATTTTCCTTGGAGAGTTCTCTTTTAATTGCACGTTTGAATTGTGCGACTTGATATTTAGTCATAACATCTCCTATTAAAAGATGCGTTCCTTCGGTATCATTACCTACTTCCGTCTCTTACGAGATGAACGATGATAATGCGTTCCTTCGTCTTATGACTACTTCCGTCCCAAAAGGGATGAACGTATTATTATTTATAAGATTTTTGTATGTGGAAAGTTTAATTTGATGTCTATTGTGCCTTTAAGTTCCTCAACCGAGGGTAAAGGTTTATTTAGAGATAATGTAGAGCCTGTTCCTAATTCTTCGTTACCATAGATAGCAATGTCGCCTAAGTCTTCTTCTATGAATATCTGACGTTTTCCTCTTAAAACAGTTATTACAATTTCTTCTTTTTGAATTCTTTCAAAACGTTCTACATTTGCAACCCTATCCCAGAATTCTCTGTCGCCCATGTGATATCCTGTAAAAGACTCATCATAACCTCCTGCTTCCCAGAATAAATCTTTGTGTATTAATGCCATGTTAATACCTTCCTCTTCGTTATAATGATTACTATATGGATGATACGTGGGAAAATTGTAGACTTTATTTTCATTGAATTGTCTACGTTTTATTCTTGCTACATCAGAAGGATTCATAAGATGGTCCATATCTAAAAAACAAATCCAATCTGTAGGTGCATATTTAGCAATTAAGTTTCTACAACCATGAGAATTAAATCCCATATCATATCCTACTTCCCATAGCTGTATATCAGGACCATCAAAAAAATAGACGTCTTTTAAAATATCTTTTGCTGGATAGTTAGGTGAGGCATCGTCAACAATAAAAATTTCCATGCCTTGAGGATAATATTTCCAAAACTCTAATTGCCTTTTGAGTAGATCTGGCTCATCATAATAGGTTAAACCCAGAGTAAATCTGGGCGCTATTTTGTTTTTATTAATTTCCTTCGATGGCATTTTTAAGGTGTTCTTCTATATCTAATCTAGTTAAATCTTCAGCAGGGAAGTCAATAGTTCCACCTTGTTCTAATTGGAAATGCTCGCTATGTGTTAATGATTCGTTATCAAACATATCGAATCCAGCAAAAATTTCAGTTACATTTGCTTGTGTTTTACCTTCAAGTGCGTGCATAAACTTATTACATGCTTCGCCTATTTGTTCCCATGTAGGTTTTTCTTCAAATCTAGCAATGATGTATTCATTGCCACCTACAGTTCTCCACATAGCAACCTCTGCGTTGCCATAGTTTTGAAATATTTTAGTGGAAGCTACTAGCTTTAGCATTATAAAACTCCGGGGATTGTTTAATATCATCTAAACTGATATCATATTTATCAGCATATTTATCTGCTAGCGTCTCTGCTGTATTTTTCCAATATGCTTTAAAACTAGGGTCAAGTGCTCTTTTTTCTGCTTGAACACAATTCGCTATTTTTCTTTGAATACTTTCTTTACTCATTCACTTCTCCATTATTTGTAACACGTTTTCTTAAAGACGTAGAACTGAAAGAATGTCTACGTTTATTATATATAACATCAATATCGAGGTTATCTCCTGTAAATGGTTCTTCCTTATACTCTTCTCCAATGATTCTAACATCAATTGGTAAAGTTAAAAGCAGGTCCATTAAGTCCTGTTCAGTATTGTAAACGGCAATTTCGTCTACATACTTGACTGCTGCCAATTGTATTTGTCTTTCAACAATAGTCTGTATTGGCTTGTTTTTTTCTGCTCTGTCTAATGTAGGATCGTTTTGTAGTCCTACAATTAAGTAATCACAATGTCTTTTAGCTTCTTCTAACATTGCTATATGCCCAGCATGTAACAAATCAAATGTGCTACAAGTAAAGCCTATTCTTTGAGGTGTCTTATTTTTGTAATCTAATATCATGTTTCTAGCTCTAACACTAAATCCTCTGCCCACGTTTCTATTTCTTCGTGTATCCAATTCCAAAATTCTTCATCTTCAGTAGGATCATAATCATCAATAGGATAACCTATTTTGTCTGCTCGCATACGAACAAACCAATCTGCTGATTGAGATTGATCTTTAAAATTGCCCTCAACATAAGCACAGGCTCCTGCAAAATTTATAAATTCATCTGAGTATGTCATGTGCATTGTAACATCAGCATCTAGTTTTCTGAGATGTTTACCTAACTTTTCAAAAAACTTTATTGTGGGACTCCATGCTGAAGATACGTGCATTACACTTTGACCTACATCAATAATACTTGCCCACTTGGCTCCCACGTTCTTTTCCATCCACTTGTTAGATATCTCTTCTTTCTTTTTGAGGAAAGGTGCTGCTGATAAGTCACCTTCATAACTTTTTAGCACATCAATAATTTCGTGCCATCTACGTGTAGCGCTTTTGTTTCCGCTAACTAAAGTAATTGTATTTGAAACGTGGTTTGCCATTTAAGCTCCGAAGTGTTTTTTAAGCATCTCTAGCTTATCATCGTATTCTGCGATAATAGCCAATTCTTTTTCTATTGTGTCCATAACATCTGGATGTTCTGCAACACCTACAGTATTTGTTAATAGTATTTCAACATTTAATTTATGTTTTTCAATGTGTGCTTGAAAGTGTGCTACGGATGCTTGTATAATTTTATCTCGATATTCTTCCATGTTGTTCCTTTAAAAATTGGTGCTGGATGTCGGATTCGAACTGACGACCTACTGATTACAAATCAGTTGCTCTACCAACTGAGCTAATCCAGCGTAAAAAATTGGGTAGTTGTTGTGAGTCATACCCAGGACTCATTTTCAATTTACTTAAAAACTGAAGCGCCGAGAGATGCATATGCTGCACCTACCATTGCTCTACTTGGAGTGCCAAGTCTATAAGTAGTAGCACCAGATTTGTTGGTGTTAGTATAGATAGCATAACCTGCTTCTCTTAACTCAGCTACTCTAGCTTGAACTCTTTGAATGCCAAACATTTTAACAGCTTGAGTTTCTGTTAATGTTTGACCACTGCTCAAAAAATTAAGAATCTTTTGAGTTTGGTTAGTAGTTTTTAAAGTTGCCATAATTTTCTCCATTATTTAGCTAACGTTTACAATTTTGCTAGTAACTTCTGCAGGATTCATATTCTGAACCGATACTTGGTTATTAGCATTACGATAGATGACTTTCATCAAAGCATCTTTAGTTTGGACATCAGGTATTTCTGCATTGTCCAAAACATATTGTGATGCTTCAGCTTTAGTCATCGCCTTAGGAAGTTCCAGGAATACTGGAGATCTATCCTTAAGTTTTTTTATACGAGAACATAGGTCGTTACCAAATCTGGCTTTAATTGTGCCATTAGGTCCTGCGCTATATCCTGCGTATTTGAAAGTTTGATTTGTCATATTTTCACCTTTTCTTCAATTTACATTCTATATTATAAGTGCAACATACCAAAAAGTCAACTGCAAAGGTGACCAATTTGTGAGTATTCACTTCTAATATTTTCATTTACTTTGTATATTATACAGTCAAATATACCAAAAGTCAAGCATTTATTTGTATTTTAAAAATGAATATATTAAATGTAAGTCGTTGTCTGGTTTAGTAATTTTGTAAGGGAAAGTCCATACTGAAGGAAACATGATTAACTTCCCAGGAGTTAATTCAATATCTACGGGCGTATTCACAAATGTCATATTTGCACCGCCATCTAATGCTAGCACAAGTCCCAAATATCTTGTGCATGATTCTTGAGTTCCTACATCTACGTGTGGTTCCCATCCTTCGTCATCTTTACTGAACTTTCTTAATTTGAATTCTTCAAGGCCTAGGGCATTTTCATTAGGCCATTGATATGTGATTTGTAGTGATTCTCGATATACTTCAAACGCCTTTTGGAATATAGGTAACAAAACATCCACTTGTGAAAAATTGCTTTCCACAATATTTAGCTGTTTGAATTTGGCCATGTCTTCATCAACATCTTGCCAATTTTCTTCATGTGCATTAAATAGATCTTTTACGTCAGAACAAAAGTCCTCATCTACGACTGTGTCAAAACTTGCAATATAATTAATTGGATTGCCTTCTCTAACTTTATCTTCGCTCATCTTTTTCTACTCTTGTTCCTACTAAATGATATCTATTTGTTTCTCCAAAGTTGCATACTGTATGAAATTCTGAGGTGTCAACTTCATAAATTTTGCCCTGTTCTAAGTGAACCCATTCTGTTTTTTGTTCACCACTTGGTTCTAATCTAAAGTCAGAATCTCTTGTTACAGGCTCATCAAAAAATATCATGTATGCCTTTGGGTTTGTCCATATAGGATAATGAATTCTAAATTGTTTGTAAAAGTCATCTCCTACATAACCGCCGTCTCGATGTATTGGATACATAAAATCTGGCGTTATCTTCATTAGCCTCCATCTACAATAATTGAAGTTTGTTTCTACAATTTCTTCAAATGGAGTGCCTTTAAGTGTTTTATTTATAGTGTTGAAATCTGTTTGTTGTAAAAATTGGTTGTCATATTTTACTCTAGCATCTGAAATAAACTTACCATACTCTCCACAAGTTTCATCCCATTCATCTTCACCTGTATATGAGGTAACACTTATTTGCTGTTTTTCTGCTAAGTAAGGTAAATCTGTAAGTAGTTTTGCTAAAGCATCGCCTATTGTTTTAGCATCAAAACTTCCTTCTAGTTTAACTTTCATTTCTTAACTTTACCTCTGCTAATATTTTTGTAATCTGTGGCCAATCATATCTATGATTATAATCACTGGATATTATTTGTTTCATCTCAGCATCTATTCTATTTTGTTTAGATGTATTATATTCATATGAATTGTTTTTCTCCGATAATTCATCCCAATAAGGCTTAAAATTAGGAAAAATATGTTTTAAAATATCATGTTTTCTATATAATTGTTGTTCTTCTCTATTTTGTCTTAACAATTCATTTTTATTATGTTCACATATTTTAGCACAATTCTCTTTTAAATTATTATAATCAATTGAATTTAGATTGTTTATCCTTTTTAATTCTGCTATAATCATTTCTCTACGTTTAATGTTATTTTCTTCTAAATCATATGACTCATCTATAAACGGACTGAATGTTTTAAATCCTGCACTACGCATTTCCTTCATAAAATAAGGAGTCGTATAAGCAATAAATGGCCTTGCACAATTAATAACTTTGTATGCTTTTTCTGTAGCAAACCCAGGCGAGAATTCCTCAACACCGTAATCCTGCTCATCATTTTCGTAATTTTTAAATGCCTCGTAATGTGACTCTATGAGAATATGAAAGTCTGCTAACATTATTGACTTCTCAGTTATTCCGGACCATTTATCTAATGGGTTATTTAACATAGGTAAATCATATGGTATTTGACTTATCCAATGTCTTTGTTCAAATGTTAAAGGATATTTTTCTCCAACCCGATATTTTTGTCCGTCCTTTGGAAGAAATACTTTACTTAAATCCTCAAGCATAAATTCATGTGAAAATACTTTAGGCTGTATTGAATCCAAATCATAAGGATTTATATTGTGAAATGAATAAATTGTTTGATCTAATAAATTATTATCGAGCATTTCTAAAAATAGTTTGAATCTCTCTCTATTATAATTTCTACTCAGAACACTAAATTTATATTTTGTTTCTATATCTGTATTGTGTATCCAGGTTAATTTTTGTTGTAATAAACCGTATTTAAATATTTCATATCCTCGCATGTCTGCAAAGTTATGTTGGATAAAGTTTTCAAACAATTGATCCTTAACAATAAAGATAACTCTTGTCATTGGTATTTCGTATTTTATTAAAACTTCTTTCCATTCCTCAACGTCTTTAATATTAAAATAGTCATCTGTATAGTTAATTAATAATCTTTGTGTGCCGTAATGTTTTAACGATGCCCACCACTCTGGCTTTAAAGAATCTTCTAATCCTCTACCTCTTGTAGCTCTATCTAATCTATCATAAACAAATACAGCATTTTTATCCTCATGAGCAATACCATTATTACCGTAAGGCGGAACTATACCGCAATCAACTATTCCTGCTCTTCCTAAACTATAAATCATTTCTGGCTCGGTATATCATAAGGTTCATCCATATCTTTATCATACCAATAAAGACTTCTGTGAGGCCTATCTGTTTTGTTATATTCTGCGTTGCTTACATAAAACATTAATCTAAATGTTGTTCTATGTTCTCCTTCTGGGCATTCTATGGGCTCTGGATATCCGTGGAATCCTCTTTTGTGATAGTTCCAAATAATGCAACGATTAAATAAACAATCTACTTCTTTTACTTTGTATTCTCTATTTTCGTCCCAATATTCAAACGTTCCTTTCCACTCTGGCTTCCAACCAGGTGTGAGATATATTATTAATGATGCTACTCTATGAACTTGTAATCTATCATTCCAATTAAAATCTGTATGTATTTTTAAACTATCACCTTTGTAGGATTTGCTATATCCTGCACCTACAATATATGGGTCTGCTATTATGTTATCGACACCTGTTAAATGACTAAGCCATTCCATACCTAACGAACTATGCATTTGGTTAACAAATTCTGTTGCTACAGGTGCCTTATCCAAACGGACACATTCTTCCATGTTACTTCCGTTTCGTGTAAATTTTGTCCAGTATTCTTGAGGAATTGTATTTGACTCCTCATACATTCTTTGTGCAAAATCTTCTGATAGAAAATTATCTATTGTGCAATTTGGAACAGGTGTTGCTACTTGATATCTTGCATTTATATCAAAGGCGTCATGTTCTTTTATTATTCTTTTTATTTCTTTCATATCGCTTCTAACACTCTTTGTGCTATTTTGAAATGTTGACTTGATCCAAAGTGCATATCGTCTCTTGCTTTAGGTATCGTATGCCATTCTCCGTCTTCTACTCTTATTTCTTCTACTTCTATTGTCCCTGGTATTTGAGCATATTTTTCCCAATTATCCTTTGCAGTTTGTCCTGTTGCTGTTAATAAAATTAATTTTATATTGTTTAAATAACAGTATTGCTGAAGCATTAGAAACATTATTCTTGTCTCAGACTTATCTACTTTGTGTTCGTCTCTATCTAAGAATAAATCTACCCAAGGAGATTTATCAGTCCAAGGTCCTTGATGAAACATAAGTCCACCATATTTAACATTTTTGATATCTCTTGTTGTAGACACATCTGTTTCATAAGACATATTTCCTTTTATGTTTACATCTTTCAACTTATACTTATATGCTGGGGATTCGTATGCGGATTCTGCTAATGAGTGAACAAAACTATATCTTTTAGAATCTGTTAATCTAATTAAAACAAATTCGGGCTTTGTTTCTGCTAAATTTAATAAAGTAAGTCCGTTCCAAATAGCTGCATGGTTTGAGGTTCCTCCTATTCCAGCATTATAGTTTACTAAACCTTTTTCCTTTGCTACTACCTCATGGAATAAATCTATTCTTCTATTACCTGTTCCTTCAACATTAGAATCTCCTAATGCTAACATCCAAGGTTTATTGCCCCAGCTATTAAATTCATAATCGTTTCTATGTCCCATTGAATTCCATTTGTAACCGAAAAATAAATCTCTATCATAATATTCCCAATCTTTACCATATTTTGCTACTAATCTTTTCCAATTATCTAAGTTATCATGGGCCATACCTACAGGCCTACTGTAAATTACTTCTGCATACCATTCTTGAAATTTATCATGGTTATGACCTAAAGTATAGTCCCATCTAGATATCTGTGTCATATTAAATTTTGTTCCTTAGTTACTACAAAATCAATTATCAACTCTACCTCACCGTTTTTTTCAATAAAATTTTTCTGATGACTACAATGAGGTTTTATTACAAATATATCTACATCTACAGACTTACAAAATTGCTGTATATAATGTTGTAATAAAGTCGAAGAAACTTTGTGATAACTTCCCATCATATCATTATGTAGCCATTCTTTATTATGATACATCTCACCCATCCAAGTTGGACCTAATTTAAAATAGCCATCATCTATAAAAGACATATCTGCTTGTTTCCAAACAATAAATTTAGGTGCGTTTTGTGTGATTATTGATGTTATTTGAAGTGCTGATAACCAATTAGAAACATCTTTTGTGTCTAATCTAGATTCGTGTAAATCTGAATTTACTTTGATATCTTCTATACCTGCACCTATGACTAAATACCAATCCTCGTTAGGCAAAGACGATATGTAGTCATCGGGTGCAAAATATAAAAAATTTTTCATAACAAATATCTCGAATTATTTTTCTTTGTTAGTGCCTGCGTATAACCCAAACCAGGCCGCTCCTGCACCAACTACGACTGAAACTAACCCACTTTGTTCTAAGTTTGGTGCGTCTATTTCCATAAACCAATGCACTACTTGGTAAAGTAATACAATATAAACTGTTAGAAACAATCTGGGAAATATTCTCCAGGAATCAATCGCTTTAGCTAAGTCAATCCAATTTTGAAATCTATTTTTACTGCTGTCTACGACATTAGTATCGACTTCAAGCTCAATATTGACCTTCTTTTTCTCTATTTCCATTACAATCTCCTAATAAAAATTGTAATGTTATTTATATTTTAAAGTCGTTGAACCTCTCTCCAAACTTGCTATTGTCAAATACAGGACCGTCATCTTGTGTTCCTATATCATTTAAATCTGCTGTAGGATTTTCTAGATCAAATAGTTTCATTCTAGCTCTATCTACACCTACCATAAAACGTTTGTTTCTTGTAGGATCTGAATATCTATTCTTTAATTGTTTTACCATGACTTGACCCATCTGCTCAATCTCTTCTGTGCTAATAAGAGCAAACATTAAGTCAGCAGTAGCGGGGAGGCCGAACGACTCGGAAGTGTCCGTGAGATCTATGTCGCTATTATTGTAGCCTCCCCTAGTAGTTTGTGTAGCAGTCATAATAGGAACATCATGTTCAACTGCTAACCCTCTCAATTCTTCTGCTATAGCTTTTATAACTGTATAACTATTAGCTGCTGAGCCAGGGCGAAATCTAACACTTGTGCATATATTTAAGTAATCAACAAAAATAATATCTGGTGCAAAGTTTCTCTTTAGTTTTAGTTCTTGTAATAGAGCCTTAAAATGTCCTGTATGTGCTGATGCTGTAGGATATTCTTTAATAATTAATCTACCTTGTATTTTATCATTAATTTTAGATATCCTGTCATCAAACATTGTTTTAGATAAATCTTTCAAATCCTGTATAGGCAAATTCATTAAGTTAGCATCTATTCTTTCTGCTATTCTTTCTTCTGACATTTCTAATGTAATGTATAAAACATTTTTACCTTTTGCTATAGCTGATGCTGAGCAATGACACATAAACAAAGATTTACCTACACCTGTTCCTGCAAGTGCTACGTTTAAAGTTTTGTTAGATAGTCCGCCTTCTGTAATTTTGTTAAACATATCCAAATCAAACTCTAGTTTTTCTTCTATTCTATGATAAAAGTCAAAACGTTCTTCAGCATTTTCTATATAATCATGTCCTACATTAGTGTCAAATCCTACACTAAGCGCATCTGAAAGTATGCTAGGAAGAGCATCCTTACCCATATTAACATTACTTCCATCTATAATTTGTATGCTGTCCATAATCGCATTGTATAATGCTTTATCTTTACAGAACTTTTCTGTTTCATCAACAACCCATTGTTGATCTACATCTTCATTTACGAACTCATCAACAATATTGTTAATTAGTTTGTATTGTTCTTCAGTTATAGATTTGTCATCTTGTGTTGCTATTAGGATTGCTTCCTTAGAAGGAGTGTTATTATATTTCTCGATATAATTATGTATTTTATTAAACAGTATTCTTTCTTCAGCAACGCTAAAATATTCACCTTTTAAAAAGGGAATAACTTTTCTTAGGAATGTTTCATCATAAAATAATTTACTTAATATTGTATTCTCAATTCTTTTCACTTAATTCCTCTGCTCGAAATTCATTTATTTTTTCATTAAAAACTTTTTTAGCACATTCGAGACACATATACACCTCGAACTCCTCGCCATGAAAGCATAGTTTTTCTTGTTTTTCTGGGATTGTTTTTTTACAAGTGTCGCAATTAATCTTCTTTGTCGACTTCTTCGTAAATTTGTTCAATATCTTCATCGCTAACTTCTGCCTGCATAATACTATCTAAAGAATTTATACTGTATCTATTCTCAATCCAGTTCGAAAAGGTTTCATCTGAAACAATAGGCAACCAAAACTCTTTTGTATAAGTGTCTTTTAACCTTAGTTTAGGATCTACCGCTTCACCTGTTTTTGTATTTACTCTCTGATACCAACCATTACTAGGCTTAATAACGTGTCCAGATTCTTGTGCTATTTCTAATAGTCCACTCCATTTACTGATGCCTCCTTCCCAGGATACTTCAATAGGTATTTTAGACTTTTCTCTAACAAATCTAGACTTTTCAACATTAATTACAAATTCATAACCTGTAACTTCTGTTCCTGTTTTTTGTTGTCTTCTACCGATGATAAAAATATTGTCTGCTGAATAATAAATGCCTGTTCCACCTGATACAACATCTTTAGGAAACAAACCAATTTCTTTGTAGGTATGATTAACTACAACAGCTGGGATATCTTTAATAGTTAGATGAGGTGTAATCATTCTGAATAATGACTTCATTTGTTTAGCTCTAGACATATCTGCTACAGATTTGCCATCGAGTGCATCATCTACTTCTTTTTTACTTGCCAAGTTACCAACACTATCTACGACAATCATAACTCTGTCGCCTCTTTCTATGTTGTTTAACTGTGCCATTACATCATGTTTTAATTGTTCTACATCTGTGATAGGTGTATGAACGACTCTATTTGTATCAATACCAAAGGATTTAAAATATCCTTGTGGTGCTCCAAACTCTGAGTCATAAAACAAGATAACACCATCCTCATATTTGTCTAAATAAGATTTACACAATAACATAGCGAATGCTGTTTTAAAATGTTTACTCGGACCTGCAAAAACTGTAAGTCCGGGCGTTAGTCCACCGTCAAGTCTACCACTAAGGGCGACATTCAATGCGGGGACAGATGTTTGAATTAAGTCTTTACTTCCGAAAAACTTAGATTCTGTGAGAATACTTGTTTCTTTAATTGTAGTATTCTTTTGTAGTTTATCAATTAAACTCATTTTTAGATCTCCTTATAATATTCTGTGCTAAGGCCTCCTTCATCGGATTGTGCGTATTATAACATAACTCTGCAATATGTGTCAAGTCTTTTGGAAAACAATTTCCACCAAAACCTAACTTGCCGTCAGGACCAGGGACTGCCCAATGACTGCCTCCTATTCCTTCTTTGTCTTCTGACAACATCTTTGCCAAGACTTCATAGTTAATATTATTTTCTACACAAATGTCGAAGAAGTCATTTGCCAATGCAACTCTCATAGCCAATGCTGCGTTTCTTGCTAACTTATACATTGATGCTATTTCACGTTCACAAACGATTACTCTTTTATCTGGAAAATGGCAGTCGTCTAAAAACGCTGTGCCTTTGTTAGTTCCAAATATAATAGGTAATTCTGGGTTGTCTACATCCTCTTTCCAATTTTTCTCTCTAAGAAACTCTGGCATAATATCTGCTTCAGGAAATTGAGATACTTGATCCGGGCCTACTGTGCTACGGACAATAATCTGTATATCTGGATTGTGTTTTAAAATTAGATCTCGCATCATGTTAATAATGCTTGTGTCTAACGCTGTTTTGCTCCACTTCCCTGAATTCGGTTTTATAGGAGTAGGTAAACAAAATATGGCATATTTAAAATCTGCCCATTCTGATTTTTTAATCTCCATGTTCTGCATAGGATCATGAATTACTATTTCTATGTCTGAATGTCTTAGTAAATATTCTGTAGCTTTACCTACAAATCCATATCCTACTATTGCTGCTTTAATCATGCGAATAAATCCTCTAATGTTGCCTGAGGTTCTGTTTTCCAACCTACACTATCAATAATAGATGTAATAGGTTCAATGAAGGCTTTCCGAAATATAGTATCATAGTCTACATAAGAATTCAAATTAAACTCCTCTGGCAATTTATTTATGAAGCCTATTACATTTTCTCCTATGATATTAGGCTCTTTTAAATAAACAAATTTAATTTTATCACCTTCTTGGATTTGTTCATACTTGTTTTGTAATCCATTTTCCTTAATATACTTATTAAATAACAAGGCACTTCTTACATGGATTGGTGTGCCTTTCTCGTATATATCTGCCGAACTTCTGTATTTTTGTAAATTGTTACAACCACGAGGAAATGCTATTTTCTCAGGTGTCATCTGTAAGAATTCTTCTTTTGCCTTACGAATATATTCTTGTAATGCCTGTTCATCTTGTGTTAAAACAATTCTAACTGCTTCACGTAGGGACTCTCGAATGGGCCCAGGAGTAGATGAACGAACAATTTCTAAACCCATTACTTTAAGTTTAGGTTCCTTGTATCTTACACCTTCGTTATCATATACATTCAGTGCATAACGTTTCTTAGCTACCCATATACCTTTGTCAGCAATAACCTCACGTTTAAAGAATATTTTTTCTTCAAAAGCATTTGTATATCTAGCAAGTTTGTGCATAGCCTTATCAATGCAGGGCTCAATTTGTTCTTGTCCTATTTTATCTAGTATGTCAATTACTTTGTCCTTAGACTTGTCTTTGTAATAGTAATCTACGACGTTCTTAAGTGTAATATAACAGGAGTCTGTATCTGAATAGAAGTTATACTTTACTTCGTTGTTAGTTCCACAGACTTTGTTTAAGAACGTGTCTAAGGAGTTTGCTGATGCCTGTATAATGTATTGTCCTGTTAAAGTAATACCTTCAGCAATCCTATCATCATAATACCTAAAGTATTCATTTGCTAAGGCACCATAAAGTGAGTTAAGCTGTATCTTTCTAGCCATCTGAAAGTTATTGTATCTTGCTATCTCGTTTTTGTAAACATCTGCACCTGTATCGTTGAACTTTTGTTGTGCTTCCTGCATTAACTTTTTATACTTTAACCTATCATCGAAAAACTTTTGAACAATAGTAGGAAAATGTCCTTTGCGTGTTCTAGTATAACAATGCCCATTAGCAGCCATAGCATAATTATTATCTCGGATTTTGTCTAAGTCGTGTCCATATGTAAGTAAGTCTTTTACTGCTACATCTAGTTTATACCCAGGAACAAGTGTCTCAGGAGACATATTATATTGCATAATAATACTAGGATATAGTGAGGTTGCGTCAAATGATGCTACCCATTCATATTCACCAGGGACGGGTTCTTGAACATATGCACCTGCAATTTGTCTGCCTTGCCTGCCTGTGCCTTTTGTAGGAATAGTTATGTTTTGTTCTTTAAGATGATTATAAAGTAAACAATCCCAAGTTCTAACAGGAGAGAATACATCATTAAAATTCATCTTACCATCATACGCCATAGTCAATGCTAGTTCAATAAGTTTCATCTTATCTTCTAATTCATCAATTAGGACAGTATCAATAATATTATATTCTACAAACCCATTCCAGTCTTGTTCATATTGTTCTTTAAATGTATCGTAACCATGTTCTAGTTTACGTTTACCTAGTTCTACTTCTGCAATAAAGTCTAGTTTGTAGGATTCTCTTGTAACGTATGTAAACTTTCTATATAAGTCTAGGTAATCTAACTGAGAAACACCTTCGATGTTTATTGTTGTATGCTTTTTACCTTGTATGTTTACATTTCTACGTTGAACAATATCGAAAGGAGAGAAACGTTTTTTAGCTTCGTCACCCATTATTGCCTCAACACGAGAAACAAGATAAGGAACATCAAATAATTGTATGTTCCAACCTGTTAAAACATCGGGAGTATTTTGTTGCCACCAATCTAGAAACTTGTTAAGTAATTCTATTTCTGTGGAACATTCGATATAGTCAATATCATAATCTTTTGTATGTTCGCCTATAGTAAATGGGCCTACACCAAATGTAGTAATTTTCTTTGTAGTGTTTTCTTGTAGTGAGATGAGTAGAACTTCATCAGTAGGATTATCTACACTAGGGAACCCAGAGTTTGCTGTTGTTTCTATATCCATAGAATAGATACGAATATGTTTAGCATCCCATTCTACAGTATCAGGATATTTTTCTGCGATGTATTGATAACACCAGTAGGTTTGACCGTAAATAGGAAAGTTAGAAACTTCTTTGTAACGTTCTACAAATTCCTGTGCTTCTTTATTAGTCTCAAATTTGATGGGAGAAACTGTCTCTCCGTATATTGATTTGAATCCAGTTTGTTTATCGGATTTAACAAACAAAGTAGGCTTAAAGTCATGACTAGCAGTAAATCGTTCACCATTCTTAACTCCTCGAACAAGTATCTTGTTGCCGAAATGCTTGGCGTAGGTATAAAAGTTCATAAAGTTCTCACGTTAAAATAATATTATAATTATACAGTCTAAGCTGTAAAAAGTCAACCTTTTTGTTGACTATTTTTCGGATCAAAATACCGTTCATACAAATCAGGATATCTGTTTTTCCTCAAAGCATCAGCAATCTTGCTGTTCTCGAACATTCTAAAATATGTGTTCTTTGATGTTTCATAATCTTCATTACAAAACTCTTCCATAAAAAATATGGGTTCTTCTATTGCATCTGATATGTTGCCAATAGAATATTTGCCATGAAATACACCATATAATAAGTGTAAATCTTCTTTATTAATTGTAAATTCTTGTGGCGTATATTCGCCGTTCCAATGCCACGTATCGTGTTTGTGAGCGTGCATAACAGAAAACAGTCTTTTAACTTCATCTTTTCTGTCTACTAAAATTGTTTTATCGAAATATGTAGAAAAGTCCTCAAAGAATTCGTTACGAGTTTGCCAATCTTGATGTTGTTGTTCGTCTGGATCTTTTCTCCAAGGATGTTGCCAGGCACCATTAATACATTTTACAATAACATTAGGTGCTGTAAAAGCTCTGTCTGCCTTTTCTTCTGAGCCTATTGTAGGATGCCAGGGTTCGTTAATAAGTTCTAAATTCAAACTGTCTGCCATTGCTTGGGCAAGAGTGTTTGAACCACATTTACCTGTTCCTATAATTAATATACGCATTAAGAATACTTTTTGTCTACTTTCTTTCTATTTAAAATGTGTGCTTCGGCAATGTCATCTTTAGACTGCCCAAAATAAGCAACAGCATGTCCTTCTTTAATCATCAGTTCGTTTACCGTGTCACCTGAGCCATCGTCAATTAAAAACTCTCCTAGGATTCTTCCGAATTTGCCTTTTGCGTCTAGTCTTGTTTTTAAAATAGGACCTTCTTTACCACCTAAATGTTCTTTAAGAAACTTAGCAGCCAACTTACCATAATGTTTTTCAACTTTATCTCTTGTTCTACTTTCAGGTGTGTCAATGCCGTGTAGTCTTACTCTTTGTTTTCTTAGCCATACGCCAAAACCTAAATCGATATCTACGTCTACGGTGTCGCCGTCAACTACTCTTAATACTTTACATCTATATTGATACATATTCATTCCTTTTAGTTATGTATAAGGGATCTACTGCATTACTTATTGGAAAGGTCCATCGATGCAATATTCTGTTTGCCAATACTTCGTCGCTATATGGTGGGCGTCTATGTAATGATAACAGTTGATCGCTTAATACAACATCACCAATTTCCCAATCGTGATGATACATAAATTTTTCTTGCCATAAAAATTCTGACAATTTATCATATAATTTTTTATCATCTGTTTTTAACGCATTATTGATATAAAAATATATGCCCTTTGTGCCGCCTACGTTTTCTTGTAATATACGCATTTTGTATGAATTAGCACCTTTCATCATCATTGCTAATTGTTCTGGCGGACTGTCTGCCCAATACTTTGCTCCTTCATATTCATAGTCACACCATTTGTCGACTAATTCCTCAGCAAAGTCTGGCTCTGTTTTTAATAGTTCCTCATAGGCTGTATTTGTATTTAACCAAGATGTTCTAGTTCCATATTCATCTTTAATACATTGTAGAGCAACTCCATCTGCTCTATCTGGGCCATTTAAGTTACAATGCCACTTTAATTCTCCTACAGGAAACAACCCACTCCAATAATCATTTATTTTTTGTCCTGTTACTCTTTGAACAGGCATTGGGCCTTCTACTTTATATGGATCTATATATTCTGTAGGAACACCTAAATAATTTCCTTCAGAATCCCAATAAAGTTGATTCCAATTTCCTATATGTGTCATTTTGTGTATTAACTTAGACACATGAATAGGATCTACGTCTTGTGTTTTTAATACAACAACCAAATCCTTTAATAAAGACTCATATATCATATCAGCATAGCGCGAAGGCGATACTGAGATGTCTATATCAAAGACTTTATGATTCATTATCCGTTTAACTGGATTTTCTTTTCTGGTGGTGCAATTATTGCTTTTTGACCTGGTCCGAAGCGTTCTAGATATTCTTTTTCTAGTTCTGCCTCTGCCTCATATATAGAAACTATATGACTTGGCATAACTGGAACTTTATGCTGTTTTGCAAAAGGTGCATAAGGTGCTAGGCCAATTCCAAATTCGTTTGGATTATCCTGTTTAGGCATCATCATAATTAAACAAGGTTTTTCTACAATAAGTAGCTCCCTACCGTCAATGTTATCCGTCATTACTTCACCGATGATATCTTCACCAGTAGTTAATTTTAGAATTTGAATATTGGCCATAGCGTTCTCCTTATTTACTTATTACTAATTTTAATCACTTGAGGTTTTTCCTCATCTGGAATTACATTTTCAACATCAATGCTCAAAATGCCATTAACCAGTTTTGCAGATTTAATTTCAACTGTATCAGCTAGGTTCCAAACTCTTTTGAATTTTCTACCTGCAATACCTTTGTGGGTATATTCTGCGTCGCTTTCACCTTGTTCACCAGCAACTTCTAGTTTTGCCTGGCCATCTACAACTTTGCGAGTAATCTCAATGTCGTCGATTGAAAACCCTGCTACTGCTAATTCAATAGTAAAGTTCAAGTCGTCATGTTTGACTACGTTGTAAGGTGGAAAGTTATCTTTTGGAAATTCAGCTACTCTTAGATTGTTGAGCAACCTATCATAACCAAAAAAGTTTCTCTCAATTTGTGCAACTTGTCTTTCTAACAAGTCGTTAAAGTTTGTCGTATTTATTCTTACCATTTTTTTCTCCTATATTAAGCAAGTTAAATGTATAGACCCATTATGGCGTCTACGTTAAGTGAGAACCGAGCTCTACTGAGCTCTTTTGAAGTTCTCGTTTATATTTATACGTCTAAACTAGAATTTCTATGCTTGACGTATCTGAATAATTACCATTTTTTTGATATTTTCTATTTATCCTGGTAATTTTTACTCCAGCAGGTGTTTCCTCGTATGAGATAAATTCCTGCTTTAGCAAACCTTCTCTATATTGTTCAAAGATTAAATCATTTTCATAATCTGAAACAATCCTAGCTTTTTTGTTATACTCACCTTGAGTTTTCTGTGCTTTTGTTACCATTTGCTTCTCCTCTTTTATATTCCTTTTCCCTATACCATAAGTTACAGGCCCATTTTTCACCTCTTCCCACAGGTTCGCCACCATGTTGAGAATATGGATGTCTGATAGTATTTCCTAAATATGTATTTGTAAAAAACACAACTCTTCCTTGAACAGCATCAACTCTCCTTTTTAATACAGGAAAATTTGTTCCTCCGCCTGATATTGGATTATTCAAATATATTAATGCTGTAGCAATTCTCTGTCCGCCATTTTCTAATGCTCTTTCTAAATTGTCTCCTTCAAAAGAATCATAATGTGCCTTATATTGCTGTCCTGCCTCATATCTAATAACTTGTAATTGTTCTGCTTGATTTGGGTGAATACCCATTTTTATTGATACTTTTGCTACGATTTCTTGTGTAAATTTTGTTTCGTGGTGTGGTATAAATGCGTGTTCTGAAGATCTGGCCTCATGTTCCACAGGCTTACCATCATCACCTAAAACTTTGCTTGGTTGTAATCTTTCCCTTGCCAAATCAATGAGGTGTTCACACAAAAACGGTGTTAAAAATTTATCTTCGTAATAAACCAAAGGGTTTAAATTTAGTAGCATAATATAATTTTAATAATTTATTTCTTTTTGCCAATATTGTATTTTGGCACCAAACTCCATGATTCCTTATCTTTGAAAGGAATAATTTTAATTTGGCTTAAAGGCGCAAATACTAATTCTTCTATAGGATTCAATACCTTTAATAGATTCCAATCTTGTAGAAGTTTTGCGATTGTGTTTCGCCTTTGTAAATCGTTTGTTGTCAAATCAGATGGTTTTCCATCTAAGATAAAAAGTTCTTTAAAGTGAACAATAAAGTATCTGCCTTTCTTATGTAATATATGACAGGATTGATACAATGTATTATCCTTTCTACTTGCGATACCTATTCTTGTTAAAGTTTCTCTTATCTTAAGGAAATCATCTGGATTAGATATTGATATTTCCACTGGAACATAACCATCGAAATCAATATCTATTATTTGTTCTTTTTTGTCCATTTCAGTTCCTATAACTAATTCATCCTATTTTGATGCTAATATTTATACAGCAGGATTTTTTGGTGTTTTTTTCCGCGGAAAATTTCCCCCGGATTTTCGGTCTTGATATTTTTTGATCTTTTCGATGTCCTTTTCTGACAGTAGTCGAAGAGCCTCTTTAGCCTTATTAAAACTATAACCAAATTCTTCCTGAATTAGTTTTATATTCTCATGCTCACCTTTAATCCATTTATTAAAGCGTCTGCTCTGCCTCACCACACCTTTTAGAAATTCAAATTGCATTCTCGAATCTAAATGTGGGCGTGCATTCATTTCATTACCTGCTATCACCGTGTCTGCACCATAGCCTAGTGCTCTATTCACGATAAATGCGTTATACTGAGGCTCAATGTTCTCGTCCTCAGCCATTAAGTCTTCTTTTGTAGATGTGATAGCATTTGCAAAGTCAAAAGGACTTAGCTTTTTAATTTTCTCTTGATATTCTTCTTCGTTGACTTCGACAATAGGGTCGCCAAAGCCTTCAAGGACAGCTACTTCGTGAACTGGATTCCTTTCTTTTTCTTTTGATTTGGATACCATAATTTTTCCTTCCACTTAAGCAACCTTTTTGTTCCAACAATAAATAAGGCTGCTATTTCTTCATCTTTAATAACCAGGATTCGGTTCTTATCATAAACGTGTTGCCACGAATAGACGTTTGTATGTTTAGCAATAGTAAAATTACGAACCCACATATCGTGAACGTATCCGTTCTTATATACGATTCTTAATTTTTCTACAGGGTCTAGATAAGGCACATAATACTTCCATGCCTTTGCTATCTGACTAGATAGGCCGCCTTTACCCTTTTGCCTTTTAATAAACATAACACTATTTATTATTTAAATTTAACGTTTGCCATAATTTCTGTAAGGCAAGCACATAAATTTATTTCTTGGTCAGCTACAAAGGCTGCTTTATACTGATAGTCTGCAATTAATAAAACTAATTGAGGAACACCTTCTACCTCAGGTAATAAACTGTCAAATAAATATCTAAAAATACCCTGAGGATCTGTGTCAACATTATCTGCTACCCACTTCCTCATTTTACGCCAGTCTTTATCCTTTAAAGATGTAATTAATTCTCGTGTATTAATTTCACCTAGGTTAGTTAGAATACCTTCGTCAATAACGCCGTTAGCACTATATCTTTGTAATTCATTAATTACTCTACGATAGTCAGGATAGTATTTCATCAACAATTCTGCGAGAACTTTGTCTTGATATTGTATGCTTTCACTATCTAAGATATACTGCATACGTTTCATAAACTTAGCTGCTAATTGTTGTTTATCATTTTTACCTGCCTTAAACTCTATCACCGTTGTTCTGCTGTGCAGAGGGCTAATAATACGTTGTTTATAATTACAAGTAAATATAAATCTACAGTTCTCAGAGAACGTTTCTATGAACGCTCTAAGTGCTGGTTGAACACTATCTTTATTTAGATAATCTGCCTCATCAATAATTACAACCTTAGTCTTGTTTTCAAAACTAACTGCTGAGGCAAATTGCTTGATTTTAGTTCTGAGAGTATCAATATGTCTACCCTCATCTGAACCATTAATAATGATTGAGTCACAGCCTAGTTCATTACACAAGGCTCTAGCTATTGTAGTTTTACCTGTGCCTGCTGTGCCACATAATAATAGATTAGGAACTTCGCCTTTTGTTACAAATTCCCTAAAAGTTTTTTTAATATCCTCTGGGAGAATACAGTCCTCGATGCTTTGAGGTCTGTATTTTTCTACCCATAAGAATTGATTGCTCACATTGTTCATAAGAACTCCTCATAATATAATATAAAAAATTAGCTACCAAAGTTTTCTTTGATATCTAAATTGTCTGACAGATTTAATTCAAGCTGTCTTTCAACATCTGCATCTGGATCTTTTTTAATTTCCTCAAACGTATCTTGCACAACCAAAAACTCTAATACATTTTCGGGTGTAGATTCGTCATAAGGATCTTCCGTTGCTTCATTTATAAATCCTTCTTCAACAAAAATCTGCTCTACAACACCATCATTTATGATAGCTGCGTAACGCCAACTTCTGTCTCCGAAACCGAGATTTGTTTTAGAAACACTCATACCAAAGCCTTTTGTAATATGCCCATTACCGTCAGGTAAAGGTGTTACATTTTTAATACCTAGTTCTTTAAACCAAGCATTCATTGTAAACGTATCATTAACTGATAAACATATTACATCGTCAATACCATTTTCAATAAATGCATCATAGCTATCATCGAAACCTGGTAATTGATATGTTGAACAAGTAGGAGTAAATGCACCTGGTAATGCAAATAATACTACTTTTTTATTCTTGAAAAAGTCATCTGTATTTTTGTAAGCCCAATCGCCGTCTTTCCTTGTTGGAATATTAGCAAAAGGAACTCTGTCACCGACTTTTATCATTTCTTACTCCTCGTCTTCAAACGGATTAATGTCATTGTTGATGATTTTTCTCATCATATTTAGTCCAGGATTAGGCCTTGTAAAAATAAATTCTACAGCTTCGCCGTCCTTTTCTACTTCTAAAATCCACCCATTAGAAACTTCTCTAAAAGTGAATTGTAGTCTTCCTTCTTCCATAATATACTCCTATATAGAATATTCAATCTCAGATCCGTTCTCGTTGTCTTCTGATATTGAAATCTTTATCCAACGCCCAGGATATTCTGAGTTAATTTTATCATATAAGTCATCGGATATCATCTCACAAGATTTGTAATCTAATGATAATGTTCCGTCACCATATAAATTTTCTAGCCATCTTTTAAAAAGTATGAATTCTACTTCTCTGTCGTTGTGAAATACTTCTATCCATACCTTAAAATGAAAAATGTGTCTATGTGGATAACCTAAAAATTTTACATCTTCTAATGCAGGATCAGTAAGTGCTGCTGGATATTTGTGTATCCCTTCTTTAGAAAATGTAACCCAGATACTTCTCATTATATTTCTGAGCTTCTTTCTAGTGCTAACCAATATTGTAATCCACCTTCGTTCTTAAAGTGTAGGAATTTCTTTTGAGAAACAACCACTTCATAATCCCCAGGGACTACTTTTAAATTTTCAATTGCTAATTGTGCGTTGAAGTCAACTGATGCTTCACCAATAGCTTCTACGAATGAGTTAGATTTAGGTGTGCTAGGGTCGCCTACCTGAATTGTTACTTGACCATCTTTAGACACGACACTAAACATAGGTGCTGCTGTAATGCCTGCTGCCTTTAGTATTAGTTCTAGTTTGTCTTTAGTTAGTTTAAATTTAAAAAACTCATCTACTTCGATTGTTTTGTCAGGAGCGCTAACAATAATGTTAGGATCTGCATAAAAGTATTCGAAGGTTGAATTGTTTTGTTTTACAGTTAAGGATTCGTCACCGAAGTCTACATCTGCATTATCAAATGCTGTAAGTAAACCCAATAAACCATTCAAATCATAAACTGCAAATTCTTTTTCAAACTCATTATCTACTTCTGCTCTGGCAAAGATATTTTTACCTGTAGAAATAGTAGACAAGACGTTACCTTGCCTAATTAATATGTTTGAATTGATTGTAGCGAAATTCTTGAGAACTTCAATAGTCTTCTTAGATATTTTCATAATATATTTTACTCCAATTATATTATATAAACTTAATTATATAACCTTTTCATTATAAAGTCAATGTTACAGGATACCGTTTTAACTTCCTGCTAATGAACTAACAATATCAGCAACTGTGCCGAATGGGTTAGTAGTTTCGTTACCGTCTTCATCAATAATAATGATATCCATCTGAACAGCGTTTTCTGTGTTTTCATCAACCTGTTCTGTGAATACTGTATTATTAGCAGCTATTG
>Ga0181572_10000559_pt1 | contig 26829 bp, 28 predicted proteins | sample 101ome_26_FD_133004 | JGI IMG/M metagenome (GOLD analysis project Ga0181572, IMG submission 133004) | Coastal salt marsh microbial communities from the Groves Creek Marsh, Skidaway Island, Georgia - 101408AT metaG (megahit assembly) | ecosystem: Environmental > Aquatic > Marine > Intertidal... | reverse complement strand
ATGGCCCGGCGATAAGTCCGACTTTTTGTCGCAATGTAAATGCCCACAACATGGGTTCTGATTCTATTACTTATTCAGTCGGGCTGGCTATGAGAAACACCCCGCATTACCCAACCGCAAGAAACGGATTTTCTTTTTCCGGCAAACCTTCTACTTTTACCCCATGAACGCCATGCCAGACAAAACCCTGCCCCCGGCCGAGAGTCCGGCCTATGCCACCATGGAAAAGGCGCTGTACCTACTGGCAGACCAGCACATCTCTCCGGCGAGTCTGGGCGAGCTGGCGGCGGCCTGCGGCTTGAGTGAATTTCATTTTCAGAAGCTGTTTTCACGCTGGGTGGGCATCAGTCCGGAGCGTTTTTACCAGTACCTGGACAAGGAATACATCAAGAATCTGCTTGATGCCGGCCTGACGCCGCTGGGGGCGTGCTACCAGACCGGTCTTTCCGGCCCCGGTCGCCTGCACGACCTGTTCATCACGACCGAGGCGGTGACGCCGGCGCAGTACCACAAACAGGGGTGTGACCTGACTATTGAATACGGCATCCACCAATCACCCTTTGGGGCCTACCTGGTGGCGGTGACCAGCCAGGGCATTTGCCATATGGCTTTTATCACCGGATCACCGGATGCAGCCATTGATCAGCTCCAGCGGCTATGGCCACTCTCACATCTGCGCCGCGAAGAAGGCTTCACACTCAAAACCCATAACCGCCTGTTCAATGGCAGGCCTGACGGCGACAGACCAGTGTCCATTCTCCTTAAAGGCACCAATTTCCAGATCCAGGTCTGGCTGGCACTGCTCAGGATCCCCTATGGCCAGGTCACCTCCTATGAGCAACTTGCCCACCTGGCCGGAAATCCGGACGCCACCCGGGCCTGCGCCTCGGCGATTGCCGCTAACCAGATCGCCTGGCTGATTCCCTGCCATCGTGTGATTCGCAAGCTGGGTGAAACCGGCCAATACCGCTGGGGTAGCACCCGCAAGCGCCTGATACTCGGGTATGAGGCGGCTACCCGCAGCGACTGAGTCGCCATCACCCGGGCAGCCTGGCTGCCATCCCATAGACCATACCTATCCTGCCGATAGAAACAATATATTTCATCGATAAACGCGCCGTCCGTAAAGTGACCAACACGAAAGCAGTCCTGGTAATTGCACACAGTTAAAACTTAATAATCCTGACGGAGGAAGACATGCAACAATCAGTGCCACAAGTGACGTTCAAGACCCGCGTTCACGATGAGAGTATCGGCGGTGACAACCCGTTCCGCTGGCAGGACGTGACCACTGACGAGATTTTCAAGGGCAAGCGCGTGGTGGTATTTGCGTTGCCGGGTGCATTCACTCCTACCTGCAGCAGCACGCATCTGCCGGGCTATGAGAAGCACTATGAAGAACTGAGGCAACTGGCCATTGACGAAATCTACTGCCTGAGCGTCAACGATGCCTTCTCCATGTATCAGTGGGGCAAGCAGCTCGGCGTGAAAAACGTCAAGCTGCTGCCGGATGGCAACGCACACTTCACCAAGGGCATGAACATGCTGGTGAAGAAGGAAAACCTGGGGTTTGGTGACCGTTCATGGCGCTATTCCATGATTGTCGATGACGGCCACATCGAAAAAGTGTTTTCCGAGCCGGGCATGTGTGACAACTTCGGTGAAGACCCCTTCACCTGCAGCGATGTCGACACCATGCTGGAATACCTGCGCAGCAAACAGTAATTCGCACTTCTGCTGACAGGACAGTGCTGGCACAACTCAACGCCATAACTGTTCCCAAGGCAGTACTGACCAGCACCGTGCTGGAAGTTTCCACCCCTCGAAATATCCCCCGATATTTCATCCCCTTGGGCCGGTCAGTCATGACCGGCCCTTTTTTATGGGAAACTTACTGACCGGCCCTGTCACCAGCACTTATTTGCCCGACCATTCCTGTTATTCTGGGCAGGCTTTCCAGCGCCCTGCCCTTTATGGACAAAACAGATCGCGGAAATCCGGGAGCTGGCCTCAGGCTGGCGCCGGCAGGCAGGACAGATCTCAGCTATAAATGCGGTCACGGCAAGCATCCGGGACCAAGAAGGAGCCATTATGACAGCCATCGTACAGATCAATTTCCCCTATACCGAAAGCCAGGCCGACCTGGAACAGCACTCCGAGGAGGCTGCCGGGCGCTTCACCGACGTCAGTGGCCTGCTCTGGAAAATCTGGCTGGTCGATGAAAACACCAAGACAGCTGGCGGCATTTACCTGTTCAGCAGCCGGGACAAGGCGGAAGCCTATGCCATCGGGCCGCTGGTGGCGCGCCTGCAGGAAGTCCGTACGGGAGTCGAAGTAAAAGTGTTCGATACGATTGAAAGTGCCGGCGACATTACCCGAGCACCGAAAGCCTGAAAACCTGAAACCTTGTAGGTCGGCATAGCGCAGCGTTTGCCGACATTTTGCAAATTATTTGTCAGGATCGACCACGGAAAATCAAATGTCCGCAAACGGCCTAACAGGCCTATGCCGACCTGCGGCAACGCTGGTTCAGTGCGTCATCGTGTAGACGGCAATATTGACTGCCAGACGCAGCCCCAGGTTGACCTTCTCAGCGGGATAGCGAGGATCATCTGCCCACTGCCAGGAATCGGCAACATCGTTATTGAAGGCAATCAGCACCATCAGGCGTCCGCTGTCATCTATGATCCCGCGCCATTGCGGCTCCCTGCCATCCCCCAGCCAGCCACCGCCTCCCCGCATGAGGGAATTGAAGTTGGGAATCTGGGTCTCTGCCAGTGCGGGTATGTCATACACCGTATGAAAGACCGGATGTGACTGATCGAGGTCGACTATGGGCCGGTCCGGAAACACCTTGTCCATGCCACGAACAAAACCGGCCCAGGAATAGGAATCGAAAAAGCTGTCACTGAAGAGGAAGCCGCCGCGCAGCAGGTAATCCCGCAACTTGGCCGCCTGGGCATCACTGAGATCCCAGTAGCCCGCCAGCCCAACCATGAGAAAGGGCCAGTAATACACATCCTCGCCGTCATTGAGATTGACGGGTTGTTCGACGGAACGGGTATTGATTGTCGAGAAACGGCGCAGCAGGCTGACAAAGGTACGATCGCCTTTCGGGTAATCCACTCCCCAGCTGGTACCACCCTGTTCCCAGTCGCCGCCACGCCACCCCATCCGTACCGACGACGGATACATCAAACGACCGCTGACAAATTCCCCGGGGACATCCCAGTCCAGCGGCAGGTGCAGGTCGGGTTCGTATTCAAAGCCGGGATATTCACGAAACGGTCGTTGTGCCACAGCCGTCGGCTGTGCCACGACGGTTGTCAGCAGCAGAAATGCCGCTAGCCAGTGCCTGATCGGGGAAGTTTTCATGCTGCCCCGATTATAGGCCACTCTGCCCTGCTGCTGGCAAACCTGAACAGGGCCGTCAGCAGGTCATGGTAAGCACTATACAACCGTGGCGTTGATGCCAGTACACTGGCGGCATGGCCAGAAATCACACCAGAAAGCCCTCGGAAAAACCGTCCACACTGGCGCGATTGCGCCGACTCGGGGCCCTTAGTCCTGACGACCATGCCGGTTTTCGGGAGTTCCGCCGTGGCTTGCCCACCAGGCAGTGGATACTGCCTTTCAGGAAACCCTGGCCGGCCACCCTGATACTGGCTGCCTCCGCCGCAGGACTGAGTCTGCTGTTGTTGATCGTGCCCATCCCTGCCGGTTCTTTTGATGATCTCTTTGACCTGACTTCGTCGCTGTTCATGATGTTCTGGGCGCTGGGCTGGCTCGCCGGCATCCTCATAGTCATTGCCCTCCAGCTGGCCTCGCTGTTTGCCCGGGAAGTCATGATGGTCAGCGACTCCACGCTGTGCCAGCGTCTCTAATTGTTCGGGTATGGTTTTGAGGCCCGCTATCCATACTCCCGCATCAGCCAATTGCGTTATGCCCAGACCAGTACCGAACCGGGGCCAACATAGCGTGGCGCCCACCTGGTGTTTGACTACCTGGGCATGCCGGTCAGGTTCGGCAGCAACCTGGACCGTGACACAGGTGCCGGACTGATAGAGGACATCAATGCCGTCCTGCCCCACCCTCTACCAAAGACTCTGTCAGGCGACACGCTGGCTGAAGCCCGCGATCAAGCCGCTGCTGACCAGCAGGCAGAACCTGAATCCCAACCCTCAGCCATGGTGGCGCCAACGGCTACTCCGGCAGGCCGTACCAGCCTGTGGCTGCCGCTGGGCGTGCTGCTACTGGACTGGTCGGTTGGTGACATCATGCTGCTGTTCTGGCTGAAAAGTGCCATTGTCGGTTTTTTCAATATCCTGAAGATGTTCCGGATTGTCGGCCCCATGGCGATTTTTTACAGCCTGTTCATCATCGGGCATTTCGGTGCCTTTATGGCGGTCCACCTGATGTTCATTTTCAGCCTGTTTATTGACTCGTCTGGCCAATCGGCTTCACTGGCAGAGGTGGTAGAGATTTTCCGGCGCCGTTATGGCCGAGCAAACCGGTGATCGCGCCGTTGCGCGCATGGAAACTTGCATCATCAACCGCAACGATGTCCCAGAAGCGCTTGGTCAGATGGCTGACTTCAATCACCGCTCAACGTGCTCCCGCCCGGTGTGACAAAAAACGGTCTGCGGTGAAACTGGCTCACACAGCCGGTATCCAGATCAGCCAGGGTGCCACTTTCAATGAAGGCGTTCATGATGCCGGCCGTGCAGCCGGTAAACAGCGTGCCATGGCCGAAGCCTGCCAGCACCAGATGCAGGGAATCCGGCAAACCAGCCGCTACCGCTTCTCCCCAGACGGGCGGCGTGATGGGATCCCCTTCCCCAGAGAAAAGCAGTACCGGTTTATCGGCAGTGACTGTCGCGAAATAGGCTGCCGGCACCTCGCGCCGGGGCCATATCCCGCAAGCCGACAGAATGAATTCATTGAACAGAGCAGAACACAAGCGATAGGCATTGTCGTTTTACGCTGACAACTGCCCCTGGTCGAGGCGGCTGAAGTCTTCATTGCAGATCACTGACAGAAACATGCCCTGGTTAATGTCCGTCTCACCATACTGCCCGGCCAGGGCCTGCAGCGGGCGATAGTTGCTCAGCCAGACCTGCTCGATGATGAGCGGGATCACGCGCTGGGCTTCCCGGCTGTACAGCACCTGGCGAATAAAACTGAGAAATTCGTAATCCGAGAAAGTGGTCTCGATGGTACTGAAATCTCGATCATCGATGACTGTCACCGGCTGTGGTGTCGCGAGCCTGTCCAGCCGTTCATCAAAATGCGCGGACAGATTCGGAAAGGCGGCCTGGCAATCCACTTGTGCGGCGCAATCAGCCAGCAGTTTCTCCAGTGAAGCTGAGGCATCACGATCACTGTACAAGGGCAGTGTCAGCGTGGTCGAGGCAATGGCATCGATAATGACTGCCCGTGTACTGTCCAGAAAAGCCTGCAGGTAAGCCAGGGCCGCGCGTGAACCATAGGAAGCTCCCCACAAATTGATTTGCGGAAACTCCAGCCACTGGCGAATGGCATCCAGGTCCTGCATGGCTATGTCGGTGGTGTAATAACGCGGATCGCATCCATCTCTGCCAGGCAGACGGTAATGACCGCCAACTGGATGGCCAGCATCTCGTCGAAATCAGGATCCTGTTCAGCCAGGGCGTCTGACTCGACGTCATCTAGCTGGCAGTCGAAAGGGCTAAGTTCACCTGTACCACGCTGGTCCACCAGCACGATGTCCCGCTCGGTCCGCAACCGGGAAAAAACCTGGGCCACCTGGATCAGGTCGGTCGCTGCCTGGCCAGGTCCGCCGGCCATCAGGAACAGGGGGTCAGACAACGGCATATCCGCCAGTGACGGCAGCACCATCACTTTCAGGTCAATCTGCCGTGCTTGCGGCTCGGCATAATTTTCCGGCACGCTGAACGTGTTGCAGCGGCTTTCAGCCACCAGGGCTGCCAGTGGGGTATCGGCTTGCCTGGCACAGGCCTCGAAATCGGCCAGGGTGCTTTCACGGTGGGCAAGAAACTGCTGGCGCTCGGCATCTGCGGCATTATCGTTGTCACTGCAACCGCTGAGCAGGAGCAGCAAGATCGGCAGGATCACTTGAGCCAGAGAAACAGGAATACCTTGCGGTCGTCGGGGTTTCATTGGCTGCTGTTCCAGGTTGCCGATCAGTTCGCCAGCTGGCGCGTGAATTCCAGCAGCGCCTGTATTTCTTCAGGTTGGAGGAAGTAGCGCACCATCAGCTTTTCATAACCCTGAACCTGCTTGGCGTCCGGGTTGCTGATGGACTCAATGATGTAATCGTCATCCACCACCACGGTGGAACCATCCACCAGGGTCTCTGTCTTGCCGTACATCCCCAGCCAGGTCGGTCCGATACCGACACTGCCATCGAGGGTATGACACACAACACAACCATTGTCCTGCGCAATCTCCAGTCCCCTCGTGGCCAGGTCCGTGTCCAGATCAGGAATATCCAGATCGGAATTGACGGTGCGAATGATCAGGGTAAGCCCGACCACAAGGATCGAGACAAGGACGATGCCGACTGCAATATGCATCCATTTTTGCTTCATGACTTTACTGGACTCCCCGGGAATGGAAATGACGGTCTGTGCGGCGGTTTTCGCACAGGCTAGGACCTGACCACCGGTAATGACCAGGCAGGGTCAGGATGATAAACTTGCCGCCTTCAAAAATCCTGCCCAACGCAGCTGGGCAATGATAACAAACAGGACTGATGTTTCTATGGTGAGTGTAGGCGAAATACTCTGGGAACCTTCCCAGGAATGGGTTGATAAAACGAATTTGTCAGCATTCCGGCAGTGGCTGAAAGAAAATCAGGGTGTTGAATTCGACAATCTGCATCAGTTGCGTCGGTGGTCCCTGGACCACCTGGATGATTTCTGGCAGGCCGTCTGGGACTTTTTCAAGGTCGAAGCCGCTACCCCACCCACTGCCGTGCTCGGCAAACGCACCATGCCCGGTGCCGAGTGGTTCCCCGGATCCACGCTGAACTACGCCCAGCACATCCTGCGCAATGAAAAACCCGGCGAAGCTGCCCTCATGTATGCCAACGAGGACCATGTGCTGCACGAACTGGAATGGTCCGAGCTGGCCGACAGTGTCCGCATCCTGGCCACGGAATTGCGCAAGATGGGCATTCAGCGCGGTGACCGTGTGGCCTGTTACATGACCAACATTCCCCAGGCTGCGATCGCCCTGCTCGCCTGCAGCAGCATCGGCGCCATCTGGTCGTCCTGCTCCCCGGATTTCGGCACCCACAGTGTGCTGGATCGCCTGTCGCAGATTGAGCCAAAGGTGCTGTTCTGTGTGGACGGCTATCACTACAAGGGTAAAGCCTTCGACCGCAAGGCGGAAGTGAAGAATATCGTCGAAACTCTGCACAGCATCAAGAAAGTGATTTATTTCCCGTACCTGAATAAAAACGACAAAACCCCGCCCGTGGACAGTGCCATTTTCTGGGATGAACTGATGGACAAGCCCAAGGTGCCAGCTGACATTTTCGAGTTTGAGCAGGTCCCGTTCGACCACCCCCTGTGGATCCTGTTTTCCTCAGGCACCACCGGTTTGCCGAAGGCCATCGTGCATGGCCATGGCGGCATCATTCTCGAGCAGTACATGCTCGGGGTGCTGCATTACAACCTCAAGCCGCAGGACCGCCTCTTCTTCTTCACCACCACCGGCTGGATGATGTGGAATTTTGTGGTCAGCACCCTGCTCTACAGTGCCGTGCCCATTCTGTATGACGGTAACCCGGTCTACCCGGAGCCTGATGCCCTGTGGAAGCTGGCTGATGATGCCGGTGCCGTCCTGTTTGGCGCGAGCCCCACGCTGCAACAAATGCAGCAGAACATGGGCGTGGTGCCCAAAGACAAATTCAAATTCGAAAAACTCGAGTTCATTATGCTGGCCGGCTCCGTGGTTTCCGCGGAATGCACCAAGTGGTTCTACGACAACGTCAAGGGCGACCTCTACCTGGCCCCCGGCAGTGGCGGCACGGATATCTGCGCCGGTTTCTGTGGCCCGATGCCCGGGCTGCCCGTGAAAGCCGGTGTCATCCAAATGCCGCATCTTGGTGTGGACCTGCAGGCCTTTGACGATGACGGCAATTCCCTGATCAATGAGGTGGGTGAATTCGTCGTAACACAGCCGATGCCATCCATGCCGCTGTACTTCTGGAATGACGAAGGCAACGAGCGCTACAAGGAAACCTATTTCGATGTCTACCCGGGCATCTGGCGCCAGGGCGATTACTTCATGATCAACGAGGAAGACGGCTGCTTCGTGCTTGGCCGCTCCGACGCCACCCTGAACCGCTACGGTATTCGTATCGGCACCGCGGAAATCTATCGTTGCGTTGACGGTATGGACGAAGTGGAAGACTCCATCATCGTCAACCTGGACCTGCCGGGCGAAAAGTTTTTCATGCCATTATTTGTGAAACTGCCGGAAGGCAAAACGCTGGACGATGAACTGAAGAAGAAAATTGCCGGTAAACTGCGCGCCGATTACACGCCGCGGCACATTCCGGATGAAATCTACCAGGTGGACGAAATTCCCTACACCCTGACGGGCAAGAAAATGGAAGTGCCTGTGCGCAAGATTCTGATGGGACGCGATGTGGAGAAAGCCGCCAATCGCGATGCCATGAGCAATCCGGGCTCACTGGATTACTTCATCGCCTTCCGTGATGAGCACAAGGACAAGCTCAGCTGAGTATCAGCACGATGCATGCCTGATGACATTCGCCATGCGGCTATACAACGTTGCTATGCAATGTCCTTGAGCAATGTCGTTATGAAATGTCGTTATGAAAAGTCGTTATGCAAGTCCATTATGGAGAGCAGAAACCCGGCAAGGGATATGCACGGACGTTCAGGCGATGGTGTTCAACAATCCATCATTCGGGGCCGGGGCCCCGAATGATTAACATCAAAAGCTGAGCAGTTTTCGTCGTCGGAACCGCCACCGAACAAATTACCGACACGGTTCAGCGCATTGCCGGCCGCCTCTTCCAGCTGCTGGCGACCTTCATCAACCTGCTTTTGCAATTGTTCCGATTTGGTGATCAGCTCGGTCACCTTGCTGACCAGGGCTTCGGCCGCACGACGAACTATCTGGCTGATAATGGGTGCCATGACCTGGCTGGCCAGATCGGCAGGATCGCGGTCCTGTTTGCACAGCTCCAGATCTCCCAGGCTGACTTGCACGGGTGACGGCAAACGGTCGTCCACCAGGTTGCCGGTTATGTTCTGAATCAGGATGTCGTCCACCATGAGCCGCGGCTGCGGACCCGCCTCGCTGGTTTCGACCGGCTCGCCACTGTTGATGCGCGCCGCCAGCGCATCAGAGTTGGTCATGGCGTCGCGGTTTTCATACAGCACGAACGGATCGCGTGACACCCCGCTAATGACATGGATGGATTCGGCGGGAATGTTCAGGATATCCAGCGCTTAGCTGAGTTCGGAAAACCGCAGCATGTCGGCATTGGTATAACCGGGAGGATTGGTGACGGCAAAATCATAAATGAAAGCCGTGCCACCAGGCAGGTCGAGAGCCACACTGCCCACCGATACCTGGGTACCGAGTGCGTTGGAGCCAGCGGTTTCAATAGCCGTTTCCACCAGGTCATCGAGGTTCAGGGACACTTAGGTAAATGCGCCACCTATAACGGGCAAGGATCGCAGCAAGGGCGATCAAGACTTTTTATGGCTCCTGACTCCTGCGTTTGGTGTGCAACAACCACTCTGACAGCACCTGCCTGGGAACAATACAAATTGGCAGGCTGCTTGTGTATGATTCAGTCTACAAAAAAGCCCGCCCGGGCGATAACAAAATCTGTCATGCCCTGGTTTCGCTAATGCCCAGGCCAGGACGGCATTGACCAGTGCGCATCAGCGAGATTAGAGAAGGGATCCCCATGCAATTCTATCCACCGGAGTTTTACGACGATAAAAAGAACGGCTACACCGCTATTCGCACCGTGCCACTCGCCAGTGCCATGGGGGCCGAGATTCTTGATGTGGATATCGCCAATATCACCAACGAGCAGTTTGAACAGGTAAAGGATGCGCTGTTCCGCTACAAGATGATCTATTTCCGCAACCAGGACAACATGACTATCGACGACCAGGAAGCACTGACCCTGCGTTTTGGTGAATTCGGCACAGATGCCTATACCAACGGCATAGAAGGTCATCCCAATGTCCAGCGTGTGGTCAAGGAAGCCAGCTCCGTGGTGGACTGGATTTTCGGCGATGGCTGGCATACAGACTCGCCCTTTCTCGCGCAGCCACCCTCCATCAGCCTGCTGCAGTCACTGGATGTCCCCCCGTACGGTGGTGATACCTGGTGGAGCAATGCTCAGCTCGCCTACGAAATGCTGACCGACAAGATGAAAGAAGTCATCGCGCCGCTCAGGGTGCATATGTCTGCGGCGTTCGTGCTGTCCAACGTCAACAAGGGCAAACCCAAACTGAATGATCTCACCATGGGTGACATGAACCTGACCGTGGACCAGCAGAAGATGATCGAAGGCAGTTTCCATCCGCTGGTGCGCACCCATCCGGAAACCGGCAAGAAAAGCCTGTACTGTGATGCCTCCTATGCACTGGGCATCCAGGGCATGACCAAGGAAGAATCAAAACCGCTGCTGGATTTCCTGAGCTGGTGGGCTACTCGCGAGGAGTTCAACTGCCGCCTGCGCTGGGAACCGCACATGCTGGTCATCTGGGACAACCGCCAGTGCCTGCACAAGGCGTTTAACGATTATGATGGCTACCGCCGCGAAATGATTCGTACCATCGTCAATGGCGAAGTACCGGTCTGATATACAACCGTCTCGTGGCCGGAATCGCTTTCCGGTCACAGGGCACCGGGACTGACGGGACGGTGCCTGTCTCCGGGTATCTTGCCCGCTCCCATTCAAGCAGGACGACCAGCCGCCACTGGTGTGACCGGAAGCCGGTCTGCTAGAATTTGACCGCCTCTCACCAGTCAGGGACCCTGCTTCACCCGTTGCAATGAGCCAACTTTCAGCCGGCAATGCCCCCCGCCCCAGTGGCCCTTCCCGCAAGCCGGATCTGACCAGTGATCCTGTCGCGCAAACCCTGGTTCGCACGACTCTGCCCACCACTGTCGGCGCCATCTCCATGATTCTGTATTACCTGGCTGACACCTGGTTTGTCAGTCTGCTGGGGACCGATCAGCTGGCCGCGCTGGGCTTTACCTTTCCCGCCACCATCATGCTGACCTACCTGGGTGTCGGTCTGGGTATCGGGACCTCCGCCATGGTGGCCAGGGCCATGGGCGCCCGCGATGATGCCAAGGCTGCGGAAATGACTTTCTGCGCGGTGGTCTTTGGCCTCCTGCTCGGACTGTTACTGGTGATTCCCGCGTTGCTGTCGATCGATACCGTTTTCACGCTCATGGGCGCGACACCGGAAACGCTGGGCCTGATCCGGCGCTTTATCAGTGTCTGGTATCTGGGTATTCCGTTCCTGCTGATCCAGTTTGCCGGTACCGCGGTCATGCGTGCCTGCGGTAATGCCAGCCTGCAGGGCAAACTGATGATGCTGGGGGCCGCCGTAAACGCGGTGCTGGACCCGCTGCTGATCTTCGGCATCGGTCCGTTTCCCGCTATGGGCATTCGCGGCGCCGCTGTGGCCACGGTCATGACCTGGATGCTGTCCAATGTCATCATCTGGTACTGCCTGAGCGTGCGTGAGCAACTCTTCCGTTTCCTCTGGCCGGGTTTTGCGAAACTGCTCAGGGACTGGCAGCGCCTGCTCCAGATTGCCCTGCCGGCGGCCCTGGCCAACATGATCACACCCATGGCGACCGGCATCATCACTGCCACACTGGCTCAATATGGCGCTCATGCCGTGGCCGGCTTTGGGGTGGTCATGCGCATCGAGGCCCTGGTGATGATCGTGGTACTGGGGATGTCCATGAGCCTGCCCCCGTTCATCAGCCAGAATTTCGGCGCCAACGCCCACGACCGGGTGCGCGAGGGCCTGCGCCTGTCGCTCAAGTTTGTGCTCGTCTGGCAGTTTGCCCTTTACGCCGTCGTGGCTCTGGCTGCCCCATGGATCGCACGGATATTTTCATCGGAAGAGGAGGTAGTGGCCGTCATCGTCACCGTGCTGCGCATCCTGCCGGCCAGTTATGCCTTCCAGGGCATGGTCATCCTCAGCGCGTCCAGCTTCAACGCCCTGCATGCCCCGCGCAATGCCCTGATTACCAGCCTGCTGCGCTTTTTCATGTTCTATGTGCCGCTGGCCCTGATTGGTGCTGCGCTCGGAGGAATCACCGGCCTGTTTACCGGCGCCGCACTGGGCAACCTGGCTGCCGGCCTGCTCATCACCTGGTGGATTCTGCGTTATACCAATCGCCTGGAAACCACTCCCGATCCAGCCTGACGCCTTCACGCATCGTTCATCACCCACCACCGTTTGTTCAGAGAATTGGCCGTTTGGCGTGACGCCCATGACAGCCAAGTCCTTCGTTGATAATGCTTATCATTTACAATAAGATTCGTATCCACACTGATTGCCGCTGTCATCACTATGTTTCGCAAAATCCTCTTCTGGTCGCACCTGGTCTGCGGCGTTGTCGCCGGGGTGGTCATCCTGACCATGTCGTTCACGGGCGTCCTGCTTACCTATGAACGCCAGATTCTGGCCTGGATGGAAAGCCGGCACTTTGTGCCGGAAGCGGAACAGACCGAGCGCCTGTCACTGGAACAACTGGCCTTTATTGCCCGCACCGACCATCAAAGTATCGAGACCACCGCCATAGTCGTGAGCAATGACCCGGGCGCGCCGGTCACCTTCTCTGCCGGCCGGCGCGCGGCTGTCAGCCTGAATCCCTATTCGGGCCAGGAAATGACGACAGGTTCGCCAGGCATGGAAGCGTTTTTCAGCACCACCACGGGCCTGCACCGCTGGTTCAACTTGTCCGGGGAAAGTCGCAACACCGCCAGGGCCATTACCGGTGCCAGCAACCTGATGTTCCTCTTCATCATACTCAGCGGTCTTTACTTGTGGTTTCCGAAGATCTGGCGTTGGAGCATGTTTCGCATGCGCCTGGCCTTCCGAAGTTACGGCGGCAACAGCAGGGCACGCGATTTCAACTGGCACCACGTGCTGGGCGTCTGGTCCGCCATTCCGCTGACTGTCATTGTCGCCACGGCCAGTGTCTTTTATTACCCGTGGGCCAATAACCTGGTCTACCAGGTTTATGGCGAAACCCCACCTGCCCGAGGTCGCGGACCCGGTCCGGCGACCGGGGGGCAGAGCGGTGAAACCGACATGGGCAGCCTGCCTGCAGCCGAGCCCGTATACCTGGATTATGACGCCCTGTTTGCCCATGCCCGTGATTTCATCGAAAGTGACGGCGGCCAATGGCGCCTGATCAGCCTGAACATCCCCGGCCACAACAGCCCCGATGTCAGCTTTGCCATCGACCAGGGCAATGGCGGTCAGCCCCACCTGCGCCACACCCTGATATTGAGCCGCACCAGTGGGCAGGTCAGCGACTGGCAGCCGTTTTCCAGCCAGTCACCCGGCCGGCAAACCCGTTTCATTGTGCGTTTCCTGCATACCGGGGAGGCACTGGGCATTACCGGCCAGACCATTGCCGGTCTCGTGTCCTTCACCAGTCTGATCATGGTCTGGACCGGCCTAGCGCTGGCCTGGCGGCGCCTGGTATCACCACGGCTCAGGAAAAAGCGTACCTCCTGACGCAGCTTCCATGCGGGCCGAATGTCCGGATAGCAACCAACCGCGAATGCCTGGCCGAGTGTTCCCCGCCCTGCCCGGGGCGTGGCCTTTTTCCGGAGCCTTGATTAATATGGCCTGTTTTTACGGACAGGCAACACGTGCATGGTGAACATTTCCCGCTTCGCAAGCCCCCTTCTTCAAGGCCTACTGAGTATTGGTTTACTAATGGCCAGTCACATGACCAGCGCCCAGGACGGCGTTATGTTTTCCGCGGCCCAGGTCGAGGAAGGCCAGACGCTTTACCAGGAAACTTGCCAGATCTGCCATGGCAATCGCCTCAGCAACGGCCAGTTCGGCACCCCGCTGCGCGGCAGTTTTTTCCGCAACAACTGGAAAGGTAAAACCCTGGGGGAACTGGTGCAGCAGACCATGGAAAAAATGCCGCCGGACAAGGTCGGCTCGCTGACAGCGGAACAGGCCACGAACGTGCTGTCCTTCATCCTGTCACGCAATGACCTGGAACCCGGTGAGACCGCCATGTCGACGGACATGGCAACGCTCAACGCGGTAGCCCTGCCCTGGGATTGAACGTCGGGTAAAACCGGTGTTCCTGGCGTAACCGTCAGAGTGTGCCGGACCGAATGAAAGCGAGACTGCGAGCCAGCGCATCCAGCGTAATCTGCATCAGCTTTTCGCCCTCTGGCAGATCAGGTCGCAGCGCATCCTGCCCCTGAGGTCCCAGCACAAAATCGTGATAGCCATGTTCGTACACCTCGATGCGAACGGCTTTACCGTGGCGATCCAACTCGGCATAAAGTTTGTCTGTAATGGGTTTGACCGGATCGTCCGTGCCGACCTGGATGAGAATCGGCACAGACAGTGGCGCGATGTTGGCCGCGGCCACGGCGGAATCAATCGCCACTGTTTCCATCCTGCCTGTTGCCAGTTCATCGCCCAGGGTGGCGCCCAGATACCAGACCGGAAACGGGGCCCCGGCCACCACGGCATTGAGCCCGGCATCCATGGACGCCAGGTACATCACCAGATTACCGCCCAGGCTGACACCGTATAGACTGATATTGTCCGCATCAGCTTCCGGCAGGGACCGGGCATAGCGGATCACGGCCTGGCCGTCATCAATGGCCGTGGCAAAGCTGCCATCACCAGGCTGGTTCACAACGTTCCAGTCACCGCCGCGATAATCCGCCACGATGACCATGTACCCTTCCTGCAGAAAACGCTCCCAGACCGGCCCGCCATGATCACCCCGTGACCAGCCGATGAGCTGCTCCATACCCCGGCCGCCCGGCGCGCCGTGAAACATGAAAAGAAAAGGAAAGGGCCCCTCCCCGGCAGGTTTGCGCAAAGCGGCAGCCACATAGACGCCATCGCTCGACGGGATCCACACAGGTTCCACCGGCGCTGTAGCTAGATCCACAGCGTGGATATAGGCGCTGGTTGGCAGCGCTGCCGGGTCAGCGGTGAAGAACAGCTCTTCAGCGACAACATTCCCCCCCAGACAGGACAGTCCCAGTTGGCAGAGCAGTGTCTTCAACAGGATGTCTCGCGCCAGGCTCATGTGAATCAACCGGGAATGACCCTGCCGCGATTGAGGATCTGCTTTGGATCCATCGCCTGCTTGAGCGAGCCCATCAACGCGATTTCCTCGGGGGAACGGGAGTAATGCAGATAGCCGATTTTCTGCACACCAATGCCGTGTTCAGCCGACACAGAGCCGCTGAATTCACCCACGACCCGGTACACCACGTCGTACATGGCCTTCACATCATCATGAGAACCGGTATAACAGAGAAAATGCAGGTTGCTGTCAGCGATGTGTCCGAACGCCATCATTTTTGCGCCCGGCACAGCCTCTACCAGTGCCTGCTCCACGCTGGCCAGGAACGGTGCCATGGATGATATCGGCACACTGACATCAAAGTTGGCAGCATGTTTGATGAAGGCTGAAATCTCGCCGACGCCATCACGGATTTTCCAGAAGCCCTCGCGGTCCTTTTCCGAATTGGCAATCAGGGCATCGGTCACGATGCCTGATTCCATGGCTGCTGACAGCGTATTCATGAACAGCTCGGCATCCTTGTCAGGATCGCCGCCCTCCAGCTCGGTCAGCACGTATACCGGGTGCTTGCTGTCAAAGGGCGAATGGATGGCATCCACGTTCTCGGTAATGAAGTCGAAGTAGCTGGCCCACATGACCTCAAAGGCGCTGAGCATGCCGCTGAACGCGGCGGTTTCCTGATGCAGCAGGGTTTTCACCGCGTCAAAGTTTTCCAGGGCCAGCAGTGCCGTGCAGCGACTGCGGGCTTTCGGGAACAGCCTCAGCACGGCGCGCGACACAATGCCCAGGGTGCCTTCCGTGCCGATAAAGAGCTGTTTCAGATCATAGCCGGCATTGTTCTTGAGCATCTTGTTCATGGCGCTGATGACCGTGCCATCGGCCATCACGGCTTCCAGTCCAAGCACCAGGGCCCGGGTCATGCCAAAGCGCAGTACCTGATTGCCCCCAGCATTGGTGGAGATATTGCCACCGATATTGCAGGTGCCGCGGGCACCCAGATCGAGGGGAAAGACAAAGCCGGCGGCGTCTGCGGCTTCCTGGATGGTCTGCAAAGGCGTGCCAGCCTTGACCGTCATGGTCATGGCATCCCGGTCGATTTCCTCGATGCCGGTGAGACGCTCTAGGTTGATGGCCAACTCGCCCGGTTTGGGAATACCACCACCGGTCAGGCCGGTCAGACCGCCCTGCACCACAACCGGCTGGTCACTGGCATGACAGCATTTGAGAATGGCGGACAACGCCTCGGTTGTTGCCGGACGTAACACCGCCCCCGGGATACCGGGTGCATCAGCTGACCAGTCATGCTGGTATTTTTCCGTGATACTGCTGCCTGTCAGGACATCGCTATCCGCGATGGCCTGGAGCTGTTCAATCAATGCCTGCATAAGGTTTCTGGCTACCCCTTGTGATTGTCATCGGACCGCTATGTGCCGCATAGCCCGCACGTTATTTGTCACCCGGCTCAGAGCCGGGTTGCAATAGTCTGTTGATCGGTCAATTGAAACACGACATCGGCCTGTTCAGGCAATGTGGCCAGACCATGCCGGGTGACCCGTTCATAATGCTGGATAAAGCGCTGCAGTTGTTCTGTCGACATGATGCGGTTGGTACCGGACTCCCCTTCCCGGCCAATGCGCTGGGCCAGCTTGTCTTCCTGGGTCTGGCGCCACTCGTAGACTTTTTCAAAACTCGGCGCCTTCAGCATGACCAGGAAATCAACCAGGTCGTAAAACGGCTTGTAGTCGGTAGCAATGACCTTGTTCACATACTGCCGCCAGCGGCCATCAGGATCCTCATGCCGTTCCAGGGTATTGACCGGCTCTGCCAGTGCACCCTCATCAGCGGCCGGTACCGACAGGCACCACCCTTCCAGCACAACGACATCCATCGGTGCCTGGATATGTGGCCACTGTGCCTGTGGCAGGCGATCATCCACGGCCTTGTCAAAACGTGGCACAGCGACCATGCCCGGCTGTTTCAGCGCCGCGATGGTGTCCAGGGCCAGGGCTACATCATGGGTGCCGGGCACACCGCGAGTTGCCAGCAAGGGATGCACCTCGTGGGCGAGATCCTGACGCTGGGCATGGGTGAGGTAGAAGTCGTCGATGGACAGATTGATACAGCGCAGCCCGGCCATGCTGTGCAGCAATTGCACCAGCAGGGATGCCAGCGTGGTCTTGCCGCTGCCCTGGCTGCCACTGACCCCGATCACGAACGTGCCATGATGCCCGGCCACCTGGCGCAGTATTTCCTCCGTCAACGGCAGAAACCACTGGCTGACAGTCTCGGCATATGTGGCGGGTAACTTTTCCTGGGAGATAAACGTCTCTACGACGGCTTTGACGGTAGTATCCATGGCTAACTGCAAGGGTCTGAACTGGCGTTTCCTTGCCATTGTAGCAGATGTTATTTATGCTTCCCGCACTCTCCTGCCACTCAAAAAAACACCATGACTGCCAGACTTTTCCGTACTTTTGCGCTGATTTTTTCCGTCGTTTACCTGTTATTCCCAAACACCCTGGCAGCCCAGGAAGACACCCGGGTGATTATCCTCGGCACGGGTACGCCGGTGCCCATCGACGATCGCAGTGGCCCCGGGGTAGCTGTTGTGACCAATGGCCAGGCCTATCTGTTTGATGCCGGCGGTGGGATGGTCAAGCGCGCCGTGGAAGCCTGGGCACGCTATAACATGCCGGAACTCTATCCGCAGGACATCAATACCCTTTTCATTACCCACCTGCACAGCGATCATATTCATGACATCCCCGAACTGTCCGGCCATCGCTGGTGGGCACGCAAACAACGCCTGGCCGTGTACGGCCCCAGGGGCCTGAACGAATTCATCGGCAACATGAATGCCATGCTGACCATTGAGGCGGACATCCGCGCCGTGGGCACGCCAGAAGAACTGGTGACTGATCGCCATGGCTACATGGCCCAGGCGCATGAAATCGAGGACGGCATTGTCTTTCGCAATGACGACATCACCGTCGAAGCGTTTACGGTGCCTCATGGTGAAATTCGTCCGGCATTCGGCTACAAAATCACCACGGCCGACAAGACCATTGTCATCTCGGGTGATACCACTTACAGCGCAGCCCTGGCAGAAAAAGCCAAAGGTGCGGACCTGCTGATCCACGAAGTCTACAGCGGTGATGAGCTCGGCAAGCAATCGGTGTTCTGGCAGCAGTACCATGGCAGCTCCCACACCAGTGGCGAGCAGGTTGCTGCAGTAGCCAACATCGCCCGTCCCGGCAAGGTGGTACTGACCCATATCCTGTTTTTCAATGCCACGGCACAGGATATAGTTAATGAAGTGAAACGCACCTATGACGGCGATGTCGTCATGGCAAATGACCTGGACGTGTTCTGATTCCTCCCGGCCACCGCAACCTTTGCCCTGCATGACCCCTACCCCCCAGCAAGATGTGACTGCCGTCATCGTCAACTACGGCAGTGCCCGCGATACCTCGGAAGGGGTCAATCGCCTTGCCGGCCAGGTCGCCGCCATCATGGTGGTCGACAACAGCCACGATTTTGCGGACAACGAACAGGCACTGCCCGGTGCCGTACTGATCTCACCCGAGCGCAATCTTGGCTTTGGCGCGGCCATCAACCGCGCGGCGCAGCAACTGGCTACCCGGTGGCTCCTGGTGCTGAACCCGGATGTGCGCCTCAAACGCTATTGTGTGAAACACCTGCTGGACACGTCCCGGCAGTTGCGCGCCCCGTTATGCGGCCCGCGCTTTTACTGGGATGATGCCTGCGCCTTTGAATTGCCGCCGGCCATGGGCCACCCCCTGTGGCTGTGTTCAGACCGCCATATTCCCGACATCAGTCTGACCGCCAGCACAGACCTCACCGACCTGGCCATCGCCCGCCACAAGCGCTTCTGGCATCAGGAAGGCCCTTTTCCCGAACCCGTTCTGTCCGGCGCCTGCCTGCTGTTCGATCATGATTGGTTTGTGCAGAACAATACGCCGCTCTTTGATGAGGACTTTTTTCTCTACTACGAGGACACCGACCTGTGCGGACGCCTGATTCGCAAAGGGGTCATGCCCGTCTGCGTCCCGGCGGCCAGTGCGGTCCATTACTGGAACCAGTCTGCGGAACCTCCGGAAGGCAAGGCCGCGCTCATGCAGGCCAGTGAGAAAGTGTTCATGGCCAAGTACTACCCGCAGGGCGCACCGCCCATGCCAGGCGCCAAGCCGGTCACGGACATCATCGACCTGGGCATCCCGACAGCAGCTCCGTCTTTTGACCTGCCTGAAACAACCAGCCACCTGGATATCGGGGTGCAGGACAATTTCATGCTGTTTGCCCGCACCCCTGTGACGGCGGGCCACTTCACACTGCCTGACGGCCTGTTGAACAAAATGCGTCCGGGGACCTACTTTGCCCGGGCGGTTGATACCCGGGACAACGGCCTGCAATACTGGCGCTGGCAAAAAACCACCTGACCGAAAACCCTGGAGCTCATGCCTTGAACAAGACTTTTGTGATCCTCGCCTGCCACCGCAGTGCCTCAAGCCTGGTGGCCAAGGCCCTGCATGAAGCCGGTGTCCACATGGGCGATGACCTGCTGTCAGGTCTGCCGGACAACCCAGAAGGCCATTTCGAAGATATGGACTTTCTGCGCCGCAATGTGGAGCTGCTGGATGGCAATATCTGGAATGATGTCGACCGGCCGTTGCTTGATCTTGATACCGGCGACCTCATACGCGCCAAGGACAACAAGCCGCTTTGGGGCTGGAAGGATCCGCGTACGGTGCTGACCATCGACAAATATTACGACCACTTGGAAGATCCCGTAATTGTCGGCCTGTTCCGTAAACCCGAACATGTGGCCAGCAGCATGGCCAGGCGGGGGGATATCAGTGAGGATGAAGCCCTGGAGCTGGCAAAAGCCTACAACCGCAAAATCATCGCCTTCCTGGAGAAACACTTCACCTAGGCGGTCCCGGACCATACAGCCAGGACATGGTCCCGTTCAACTTCCTATTTAACAACTAACAACAATACTGCTATAAACAACACTCGCTTCTCAGGGGGAATCCGCGACATGAACAAAATCACCAAATCCATACTGCTGGTTTGCAGCCTGCTGCCAATGGCCACCGTCATTGCCCAGCGTGACATTCCTTTCAGCGGCTTCGCACCGACCGCACCGACAGGACTGGAAAACATCCCGTTGGGCGAAGGCCCCTGGGTATACTCGACAGCCGAGGGCATGGATATCAAGGTCTCCGTTGTTGCCCGACTGGAGTACCCCATGGCCCTGGAGTTCCTGCCCGACGGCACCCTGCTCACCATCACCCGCCGTGGCGAGATGTACCGCATTGTCGATGGTGAAATGCAGCCGGAAGCCGTGACAGGCGGCCCGCCCGCCGTGTTTGCCGGTGAGTCCGGAGCCGGTGGCAATGCCCATGGCTACATTGACTTGGTCAAACACCCCGACTTTGCCAATAACCAGCTGCTGTACCTGAGCTACACCAAACCGCGTCCCGGCGGCACCAGCAACATGGCCATTGGCCGCGCCCGCTGGAACGGCACGGCGCTGGAAAACTTCACCGATGTGTTTGACCCGGGCCCCGGTATTTCCGGTGCCGGCCGCCTGGCCTTCGGCATGGACGGCAAACTGTATGTCACCACATCCGGCGGTGATCCTCAGGCATTGAGCTCGCTGGGTGGCAAGGTGCTGCGCCTGAATGACGATGGCAGCGTGCCGATAGACAATCCTTTCGTGAACAACCCCACTGCCAGCGGCGAAATCTATTCCTATGGTCATCGTGGCGCCCTTGGCCTGGCATCACACCCTGAAACCGGTGAGATTTTCCAGAACGAGAACGGCCCCAACGGCGGCGATGAAATCAACCGCATCAAGCCCGGCGTTAACTACGGCTGGCCGATTGTCAGCCTGGGCCGCACCTACCCGGGTCCCTGGCAAACCAACGATCGTCCGACCCATGACATATTCGAACCGCCCATGGTGTACTGGATGCCGGCTATCGCGGTGTCCGGCATGCTGTTCTACACCGGTGATGCATTGTCTGCCTGGAAAGGTGACATCATTGTCGGTGCCCTTCGCACCGGTGAAATTCCAGGAACAGGTCATCTCGAGCGCATCATGATTAACCGGGATTATGAGGAGGTTCGCCGAGAATCACTGATTACCGACCTGCACCAGCGCGTCAGGGATGTGGAAATGGGCCCGGATGAATTCATCTACCTGGCTACCGAGCAACATAACGGTGCCATTCTGAAAATAGAACCTGCCAACTGAAGCACTGCCTGAGCTTCACGTTTTTGCCGGCATAAAAAAACGCCGGAGTCCTCATGTAAGGGTTCCGGCGTTTTCAACCTCCGCACCTCTCTTTCGAGAACCTGTGCAGTAAGACTATTCTACCACTTCACTGCGCCCTGTCACCGGATTGTCATAGTGATATGGCGGCAGAAACGCTTTCGGGTACATCTCAAAATCCATGGTTGGCGGCTCATCCGGCGGGTTGCTGTCGGTGATACCCGGCGGCGCTGACCGCGTCAGGTTGATCCAGCCATCATCCGTGCCGGCAAAGTAGGTATTGATCTGCTGATCCTTGTATAGCAGCCAGCGCCCGTCACGTTTCTGAAAAATGTTTTCATAGGTGCCACCCATGAAACGCCCCTGGTTACCGAAAGTGCCCATCATACTGAACGCGCGTGAGCGCAAATTGGCGGTCTGCCCATCCTCACTGATATGAATGACTGGCTGGTACTGCATGTGATTGTGGAGCTCGCCCGGCAGTTCATTCTGCTCGCCATACAGATCGAGGTTGCGACGGATGCTGGCAGCGCCGCGATAGACGCCGCGCATGGCAATCTCGATGGTGCCGTCCGGGGCAAAAATGCCTGTCAGGTCATCCCACTGGTTGCGCGCCAGATAATATCCATAGATGGTCTGCAGGCGCTCAATTTCCTGGGCATCCTCGACCAGTCCCAGGCGCTGTTCGAGGGCTGATAAGCGCTGTGCCAGCTGCCCGGTATCGTTACTGCCTGAACCGGCAAAGGATTGCCCGGCCAGGGGATCATAGGGATCAGTAACCGGGTTGTCGTAATGAAACGGCACAACAAACACGGCCGGATAGTGTTCATAATCCACAGAAGGCGGCTCATCCGGTGGCAGCGTCTCGCTCGGGGTCGAGCGCGGTAAAGCCGTCACGCCCCAGCCGTCATCGAACGGTGTCTTCATGGTGGAATACAGATGCAGCTTGCTGATTTTCCATACCCCGTCTTCCTTGATGTACTCGTTTTCATAAACTCCCGCACCCCAGTGATGGCTGACACCGAATTCGGCCTGCTGGGAAAAGTGATGCCAGCGTCCCCTGGCCGTACCATCCGGGTAAACGTGCACCACCGGCTGGAGCTGCATATGGTCATCGAGAATGCCTTCCTGGGGGCCTTCCTCGCCCTGACTGTTCAGGTAGGCCAGGATGCGCTCCTTGCCGCGATACACGCCTTCTCCGCCCACTTCGATAGTGGCATTGGCACTGAACAGGTCAGCGGCCTGCGTCCACTGGTGTTTGTCGATATAGAAACCGAAGATGCGCTGCAGGTTCTCCACATCATGCTCGTCATCAAGCAGCGTGATCTGCATTTCAAGGCGGCTGATGTCCGCCAGCAGCTGGGCGGCTTCCATGTCCTGCGCCGATGTTTCTGCGGCGAACATCACCAGTGCGGCAATCGTCATATTGTGCAGTCTGGACATCAGTTGGCCCCTCCTTCATTCGCATCGGCAGTACCTGGCTGATAACGCCCCACCGGGTTGTCAAAGTGGAACGGCGGCAGGAAGGTTTCCGGCCAGGATCCGTAGTCATCACTGCGGGGTTCATTCGGCGGCAGTGCCGGGGAAACATAAATTCCCTGGTTGACGTCCTCGTTCATGCCCCACGCGCCTTCATACGGCACCATAATGGTCTGGTACCAGCGCAGTTTGCTGATTTTCCATACCCCGTCTTCCTTAGTGTATTCGTTCTCGTAGGGCCCCTCTCCCCACAGGCCGTACTCACCCAGTGAGCCGTTGAGGATCACGGCACGCCAGCGCCCCTTGGCGGTCATGCCATCGTCGGCAAGCGTGATCACCGGCATCAGCTGGAAGTGTTCGTTAAGCTGGCCTTCGGCCAGGCCAGCCTGATTGCCGCCCAGGTGGTACAGGTATTCGCGAATTCTTTCCTTGCCCCGGTACAGACCATCACGGGCATACTCCACGGTGGCATCATCGGTGAACAGGTTGGTCACGTTATCCCACAGCGCCTCATCAACGTAATAGCCGTAAGAGCGTTGCAGGCGTTTGATGTCATTGATGTCGCGCACGCGCTGGGCGCGCTGTTCCAGAGCCGCTACGCGGTCGCGCAAGGCCGCCAGGTCAGGTGCCTGTGTGTTGAGCGCCGTGCCTGTTGAAGCCGGTGGCATGGGCTCATCCGCGCCCCCGCAAGCAGCCAGCAAACAGGTGCACAGCAGTGCCGGTAGTGTCAGCCTAGGCATATTCCCCCCATTTCAGATGGTGACATGGTTGTCGTGATCTTATTCTTATGATGTTTAGCAGTACCTGACGACAGGCACCCTGCCCCGAGTATAAAGGAGGCCAATTGCCTCAGGTAGCCCCGGTAGCCTTTTGCGCCCATAGAGTCTACACTTTTTCGACAGGGGATTTTCATGATGCATCACACTTTCAAACACAAGCACCAGGATGATCGCGCCAACCTGTCGCGCGGACGACCACTGTTTCTATTCCTGGCCTTGCTGGCCGTGATACTGGCTCTTCCTCTCCAGGCCCAGAACCTCACTGCTTTCAGCGGTGACTGGGTCATCAACCCGGACCTCAGCGACAATACCGACAAACAGGTCGAACAGGCCCTGCGCGCCATGGGCCAGAAAATTGATCGTTGCTGGTTCGGCTGCGAGGAAGACCGCTATCGTGGCGGTCCGGCTGAACAGGAGCTCTACGATCACCTTTCCTATGACAAGACCCTGCACATCACCCTCGAAGAGCCGGAATACGTGTTCACCTACGATGACGGTTTCCGCCGCTCGGTCTATACCGACGGCAGAAGCCAGTCGGTCAGCCTCACCGGCCTGGAAGAGGTCGAGGACTTTTCCATGGCACACTGGGAAGGTAATCAATTGCTGGTAGAGGCCAGGCCTCGCGATGGCGGTTTTGCCAACGAGACTTACTCGCTCACGGACAACGGGACGCGTTTGCGCGTTGAGATGTATATCCATCCCGGATCATTTACGGAACCTGTGACGCTGACCCGGGTTTATGACCGCAAACCTGCGCCATAATCATTCCCTCTGACTCAACAACCGGCAGGATCTCACCTATGCCCACCGCTCATATCCCCAGGTTCGTTTTCGCCAGTGAGTACCTCCTCGGCTGCCTTTTGCTGGCATCCCTGCTTGCGGCATTCATCAGCCCGCTTGCCCATGCGCAGGATGAAGGCATGGCGCTGGTCGGCGGTTTGCTGATAGACGGCACCGGGTCGCCCCCCATATCCGACAGCATCGTGCTGGTCAGGAATGGCCGCATAGAGGCGGTCGGGACCATTGGCCGCCTGGCTGTGCCCGCCGGGTATCGCATCGTTTCCACGGAAGGCATGACCGTGATGCCGGGCCTGTGGGATCCCCATGTGCACCTTCAGTACAACGGCCATCCCGACTTTGGTCACTGGTTTGCCACCTACGCTGACCGTTTCGCCTCGGTCACCATCCCTGCCTCCGCCCGGCAGTTTCTGCTGGCCGGCGTCACCAGCGTCAGGGACCTGGCCGTCAATACCGATGACATCATGGCCGTTCGTGACCGTATAGAGGGCGGTGATTTACCCGGCCCCACCATCTACACCGCCGGCAGCGCCCTCATGCCCGCCAGCGCCACCATGAATACACCACACGTGATACCGGTCTCTGATGTGAGCGATGCCCGCCGCAAGACACAGCGCCAGATTGATGCCGGTGTCGATATCATCAAGGTGCTGGGTGCCACCCCGGACTTTCAGGAGCAGTTCAATGCCATCGTGGAAACCGCCCATGCGGCCGGTATCCGCGTCACCGCGCACGGTCGTGAAGACAAGGAGATCCGCATCGCCCTGAAAGCCGGTGTGGATGAAATCCAGCATATCGGCGTTACCACCCCGACCTACCCGCAAGACATTCTCGACATGGTCGCCGCGCGCGTAGCCAGTGGACCGCCGCTGTACTGGAACCCCACTATCGGCATGGTCCTGAATACGGATGAACTGGCGGCAGACCCGGAATGGCTGGAAGATCCGAAAAATTTTGTTGGCCTGCCTGATGACATCGAGCGGGACATCCGCCAGGCCATCGACAATGCCACCTTTAACGTGCAGCCGTCGGCGGCCGCGGACACGATCAAGCGCAAACTGCAAAGCCTGGGCAGTCGCGGCGTGATCTTTACCTTTGGCAGTGATGAGGGCACATTCGGGCACCCGGCCAGTGAAGCCACCTGGCGTGAACTGGAAACCTGGGTGTTTGAACTTGGCATGGATCCGCTGGTGGCGATCAAGTGGGCCACTGCCGATTCTGCCGCTTACATGGGCGTGGCGGACCAGGTTGGCAGCATTACCCCGGGGAAACAGGCTGACATCATGGCGGTAAAAGGCAGTCCGCTGCGCCACTTCAGCACATTGCGCGAACCGGCACTCGTGTTCAAAAGCGGCGTGCGTTACAAGTAACGGTTCAAATCAGCGCGAACCAGGAGATGACGGTCTTGTTGACCGCGATGCCGACGATATAGACAAACGTAAATACGCCCATTAAGAAAGCGATGATGCGGATGTACTTGGTTTTACCCCGATTCAGGGCAATACCTACAAACAGCAGGTAAAACATCAGCAGGAAAATTTTCATGGTCAACCAGCCCTGGGCGAACAGGCCGATGTTGAGCATAAAGGCCATGGTGAAACCGCTGAGCAGAAAGACAGTGTCCACCAGATGGGGCATGACCAGGATCAGCTTGTGATTGAGCCACCTGGAATCAATCACCATGAGATAGGAACGAAACAGGAAACCGGTAAAGCTGATCAGCGCACAGCACATGTGGATGGTTTTGATGGTCAGGAACATGGGTAGGGACTACTGGAGATTCGCAAGTCGGTCATTGTAGAAAATGTCAGGGTTGGAAGAAAGGCGGAAGGAAGGAAGGGAAAAAAGGGCGGCCATGAGAATCAAACCTTCTTGTGTAAATCAGCATCACGAAGCATTTGCCTATAATCAGGAAACGCCATCACCCTGTCTTGCGCTTCAGGTCAAAGAATGGCATGTAGCCACCAAAATCAGTTTTCGCCCTTTTTTCCCTTCTTGCTTTTCTCCTTCTATCGTCTGAGACGTCAGTCCTCCGAAAAAGTCACATCGTGCAGTTCTGACGACATGCCCTGCTCCCATGTCGACCAGCCGGAATTCATGCCATAGGGCACACGCTCCAGGATGGCCTCGATT
>Ga0181572_10000558_pt1 | contig 26837 bp, 23 predicted proteins | sample 101ome_26_FD_133004 | JGI IMG/M metagenome (GOLD analysis project Ga0181572, IMG submission 133004) | Coastal salt marsh microbial communities from the Groves Creek Marsh, Skidaway Island, Georgia - 101408AT metaG (megahit assembly) | ecosystem: Environmental > Aquatic > Marine > Intertidal... | reverse complement strand
GCCGCATTCAACTGCGGGTACATTCATTTGGAATACTTGCAGGCGTACGACAGTGCAGCGACGCATTTTTCACGCGCCATCGAGGCTCTTCCTTACTACCACCAAGCCTTCTTCAACCGAGGGTTGGCTTACGAGAGCTTGAACGACAAGGTCCAAGCCGAATTGGACTACCGAGAAGCCCTCCGACTGAAACCCGACTACACGGCTGCGGCGTTGGCCTTGCAACGCGTGTTGGAACGGTGATTCATCCGTGACTCTCAAGACGAAGACCAAAAAAAGGGCGGTCCTGAATGGACCGCCCTTGTTATTCACCCACCACAGGTGTTGATGTCTTATTTCTTGATTTGATTCACCACGGCCTTGAAGGCGTCGGGGTGATTCATTGCGAGGTCGGCAAGGACCTTGCGGTTGAGTTCGATGCCCGACTTGGACAACTGACCCATGAATGCGCTGTAGGACATGCCGTGTTGGCGTGCGCCTGCGTTGATGCGCTGAATCCACAAGCTGCGGAATTGACGCTTGCGGAGCTTGCGTCCGACGTAAGCGTACTGAAGGCCTTTTTCGACGGCGTTCTTGGCAACCGTCCAAACGTTCTTGCGGGCACCGTAGTACCCCTTGGCCATTTTGAGGACCTTCTTGCGTCTTGCGCGTGAGGCCACTGAGTTTTTTGATCTTGGCATTTCTGTGTTCTTGTTTGGTGGTTGGCGGTCAGCGGATGCTCACACTTGAAAAGCCAAACACCGGGTGAAACAAACCAGTGTCAGGGTGCACGTCGATCAGACGAGCAATTGACGCTTGATGTTGGGCACGTCCGCCTTGTCGACGGTGGTAGCGTGCGTGAGGTTGCGCTTCTGCTTGGTCCCCTTCTTGGTCAAGATGTGACTCTTGAAGGCGTGCTTGCGCTTGATTTTGCCAGTTCCCGTCAGCTTGAAACGCTTCTTGGCGCTGGATTTGGTTTTCATCTTCGGCATGGCCTCGGATTTTTATTAGTGGGGGGTTATTTCTTCTTCGGATTAAACATCACGGTCATCCGCTTGCCTTCCAGCTTGGGCATTTGCTCCAACGCGCCCAAATCTTCGAGCTCTTGGGCAAACTTGAGAAGGAGGATTTCGCCTCGCTCCTTGAAGACAATCGTACGGCCACGGAAGAACACGTAGGCTTTCACCTTCGAGCCCTCCTCCAAGAACTTGCGAGCGTGCTTCAGCTTGAACTGGAAGTCGTGCTCGTCGGTGTTGGGTCCAAACCGGATTTCCTTCACCGAGACCTTCGCTTGGTTGGCCTTGATTTCCTTTTGCTTCTTCTTTTGTGCGTAGAGGAATTTGCGGTAATCGATGATTCGACACACAGGGGGATCTGCGTTGGGGCTGATTTCCACCAAATCGAGTTCCATCTCCCGAGCCACATCCAGGGCGGCCTTGGTCTTCATGATGGCCGGTTCCACGTTGTCCCCTACGAGGCGGACGCTGTCGACCGTGATTTTCTCGTTGATCCGGTGCGGATCTTCTTTGATGACCCTGCCTCGAAAGCCGGTCCTTCTTCTACGTATTGCGATGACTGTGGTGTTTAATGAGACTCAAATGTTGTTCGCCAGCATCTCGGCCACTTCACGCTGAACGCGTTCTGCAAAGGCTTCCACACTGACACTGCCCAAGTCTCCTTCTCCTTGCTTGCGCACCGAGACGGTTCCTTCAGCAGCCTCGTTTTCCCCGACAATCAGCATGTAAGGCACTTTGTCAAGCTCCGCTTCGCGGATTTTCTTGCCGACCTTTTCTGACCGCGCGTCTACGAGGGCGCGAATATCGCCATTTTCCAGCACTTTTGAAAGCTTTTCAGCGTAATCGTTGAAACGGTCGCTGATGGGAAGGATTCGCGCCTGCTCGGGAGTGAGCCAAAGCGGGAACTTTCCAGCACAGTGCTCGATGAGGATGGCTACGAATCGCTCCATGGAGCCAAAAGGCGCACGGTGAATCATCACCGGTCGGTGCTTCCCGTTGTCGGCGCCGACGTATTCCAGCTCGAAGCGTTCGGGCAGGTTGTAGTCAATCTGCACGGTGCCGAGCTGCCAACGGCGGCCAATCGCATCGCGAACCATGAAGTCCAACTTGGGGCCGTAGAACGCAGCCTCGCCCAACTCCACGACCGTCTCGAGCCCCTTTTCTTCCGCCACTTCCTGGATGGCTTTCTCGGCTTTGTCCCAGTTCTCTTGAGCCCCGATGTACTTGTCGGGGTTGCCCGGGTCCCGAAGGCTAACCTGCGCTACAAAGTTTTGAAAATCCAACGTCTTGAAGATGTACAGCACAAGGTCAATGACCTTGCCAACCTCTTCCTTCACCTGGTCTTGCGTGCAGAAGATGTGTGCGTCGTCTTGCGTGAATCCGCGCACTCGGGTCAACCCGTGAAGCTCGCCGCTCTGCTCGTAGCGGTACACCGTCCCAAACTCCGCCAAACGCACCGGCAAATCGCGGTAGGACCGAGGCCGCGCCTTGAAAATCTCGCAGTGGTGCGGGCAGTTCATCGGCTTCAGGAGGTACTCCTCCCCTTCTGCAGGCGTGTGAATCGGCTGGAAGCTGTCTTCGCCGTACTTGGCGTAGTGCCCCGAGGTGACGTACAATTCCTTGTTGCCAATGTGCGGCGTAATCACCGGTTCGTAGCCTGACTTGCGCTGGGCTTCCTTCAGGAAGTTTTCCAACCGCATGCGCAGGTCTGCTCCCTTGGGCAACCAAAGCGGCAACCCCTGCCCGACCTTTTCTGAAAAGTGGAAGAGGTCGAGTTCCTTGCCAAGCTTTCGGTGATCCCGGGCACGAGCTTGCTCCAACAACTCGAGGTGCTCGGTCAGTTCGCTCTTTTTGGTGAAGGTCACGCCGTAGACGCGGGTGAGTTGCTTCTGGGTCTCGTCGCCCTTCCAGTACGCTCCGGCGATGGCCATGATTTTGGCGGCCTTGACATGTCCGGTGTGGGGAATGTGTGGCCCACGGCACAAATCCGTGAAGGCGCCTTGAGTGTAGAACGTGATGGTGCCGTCCTCGAGGTTTTCGAGCAGGTCGAGTTTGTACTCGTCGCCCTTCTCCTCGAAATACTTGACCGCATCCGCCTTCGACATTTCCTTCCTCACGAAGGGGTTTTTGGCCTTGGCCAATTCAAGCATCTTCTTCTCCACCGCGGGAACGTCACCCTCTGTGAAGGTGTGGTCGCCAAAATCAACGTCGTAGTAAAACCCGTTTTCGACGGGGGGACCTACCCAAAACTTGATGCCGGGGTACAACGACTCGAGCGCCTCGGCCATCAGGTGAGCAGAACTGTGCCACAACGTGGTCATGCCCTGATCGTCACGCGACGTCAGCAGCTTGAGGTTGCAATCGCTCGTCAACGGACGCTGGGGATCCCAAACCTCGCCGTTCACCTCTGCAGCCAAGACGTTGCGTGCCAAGCCCTCGCTGATGGAAGTGGCCACATCGAGGGACGTGGTTCCTTCCAATACTTCTTTGACGGTTCCGTCGGGCAGGGTGATTGCAATCATGAGGTTTTGTTCAGGCCCCCAAAGATAAGCGGCCCCGCGCCTCCTTTTGCGTCACTCCGACCTCAGTCGTTCCAGCTGTCCGAGTCGTCGTCGTCGTCCCCCTTTCCACCGCCGCTGTCGCCGCCCTCGAGGTCCAGGTCGTCGCCGTCGATGGAGAAGTCTTCGCCCGTCTCCTCCTCAAGCATCTGAATCATGCCGCCGTCCATGCGAAAGAGGTAGACGGTGTCGTCGGTTTTGACCTCAAGGCACGACAAATACTTTCCGTCAGGCATTCGCAGCGAAATGATGTCCTCCTGACTGATCCCCAAAGGATAAGACTCTTCAATGAGCGCGATGTGATGCGCCTCAATGGTGTTGTAGTTCTTGATCACTCGTTTCATGGTACGTTCGTGTTTGATCACCAATCCAAAAGCCAACCGAACACCAAAGGAGCAACAATTGTCGCATCGCTTTCAATGATGTACTTCGGGGTTTTTACACCGAGTTTTCCCCACGTGATCTTCTCGTTGGGAACCGCACCGCTGTACGACCCGAAGCTGGTGGTGGAGTCGGAAATTTGGCAGAAATATGCCCAAAGCGGCACTTCGTCCCGCTCCAAATCTTGGTGCAACATGGGCACCACGCAAATGGGGAAATCCCCTGCAATCCCTCCTCCGATTTGGAAAAACCCAATGGACGAATCCTTCGTCTCCTCGGTGTACCAATCGGCCAACCAAGTCATGTATTCAATGCCGCTTTTGGTCGTGCTTGGGACCACATCTCCCACCAAACAGTGCGCAGCGAAAATGTTGCCCAAGGTGCTGTCTTCCCATCCGGGAACGACCATCGGCAAGTTCTTTTCTGCCGCAGCCACCATCCAGCTGTCCTTGGGGTCAATCTCGTAGAATTCCTCCAACGCCCCAGACAGAATCGCTTGGTAGAACCACTCGTGCGGAAAGTGCCGGCGGCCATCTGCCTCAGCCTTCTGCCACAAATCCACCATCACCCCTTCCAACCTCCGAAACGCTTCCTCTTCAGGAATGCACGTGTCCGTGACGCGATTCATGCCCCGGTCGAGCAACTCCTGCTCTTGCTCGGGCGTCAAATCGCGGTAATGCGGAACGCGAGCGTAGTGGGTGTGCGCGACGAGGTTCATGACGTCTTCTTCCAGGTTCGCGCCCGTGCACGAAATGGCGTGGACCTTGTCCTGACGAATCATTTCCGCCAGGCTCTTTCCCAATTCCGCGGTGCTCATGGCACCCGCGAGGGTGACCAACATCTTGCCCCCCGCGTTCAAATGGGCTTCGTAGCCCTTGGCCGCGTCTTCGACAACCGCAGCGTTGAAATGGTTGTAGTGGCGCGCCATGAAGGGGCGCAAAAATCCTGTTGAGTTCATGACAGAGGGGTTGGGTTCAAAGCGTACGTCAGCATTTTGTAGACCAGTTTGGCCGCGAGAAAATCGCTCGGGGCGCTGTGCTCGTTGGCGGCGAGCTCCACCACGTCCATCCCAACCACGTTGCCGTGTTGCGAGGCGAGGCGAATGAGGCCGGTGACCTGATGCCACGTCAAGCCGCCTGGCTCCGGGGTTCCGGTATGAGGGACAAACGCAGGGTCAAACGCATCGAGGTCCACGGTGATGTAAAGCGGCACGCCGCGCTTCCCGAGGGCCGCCAACGCTTCCGCCATCCAATCTTCGTCCGGACGGTGGTGGCAATCGTCCCCTGTGAACAAGCATCCGGACTGAATGAACTCGCGTTCCGAGGCATCCATGCTTCGGATGCCCACCTGCACAAGCGTGCAATTCCGAGAGGCCCAATGAACGGCACACGCGTGGTTGCACTCCGAACCGTGGTAACTCGGACGCAGATCCGCATGCGCGTCGATGTGAAGCACCGCCAATTCCGGGTGAGCCGCATGGCATGCTTGGATGGCGCCAATGCTCACGCTGTGCTCCCCACCAAGAACGAAAGGCATCTTGCCAGCGCCGAGAACCTGCGACACGGCTTCGCGAACCGCAGTGGTCATCGCCTCGGGCGAGGCATCTTCCGTGATGTCTGGGGCCACCCAAATCCCCTCGCGATGAACCTCGGTTCCGGTCTCGATGTCGTAGACCTCCATGTTGTCTGTGGCGTCAAGCAAGGCTTTCGGACCTCGGTCTGCTCCCTTGCCCCACGTGCTGGTGCCGTCGTAGGGAACAGGCAGAATCGCCACTCGGGCATCCTTGAAGTTGACTTGGGCCTCGGGCAGGTCGGAGTACACGCGTGCGCCGAGCGAAGAAGATTCAATCATGGCATTTCAGTTTGGGCTCCAGGAGCAGCGTAACCCAACAACGACAACACTTGTTCAGAAGGTTGAGCAGGACAAAACTCCCGGCACTCAAACCCACCCTCGTTCGTGTCGTCGATCAAAATGTGACGAAGGCCGGGCATCAAGCAGTGATGCACGCCTCCATGCCCTCCAATGTTGTCCTGGTAGGCTCCCGTGTGGAAAAAGCCGAGGTAAATCGGGTCGTTCTCTTTGAACGTGGGGAGGTAGATGGCGTTGAGGTGCTGCTCCGAGTTGTAGTAGTCGTCGCTGTCGCACGTCAAGCCTCCGAGGAAGACGCGTTCGTACGGGTCCATCCACCGGTTGAGCGGGAGCATGAGGAAACGGTGGTTGACCGCCCACGAATCGGGAAGCGTGGTCATGAAGGACGAGTCGATCATGTTCCAGCGCTCGCGGTCGTTCTGGCGTTTTTGGTGGAGCACCTTGAACAACGTGGCGCCCGACTCCCCCACCGTGAACGACCCAAACTCCGTGAAGATGTCTGGATGAGGGACCCCCGCCGCGTTGCAGCGCATGGCCACCTGCTCGAGGATGGCCTCGAACATGTACGCGTAATCGTACTCAAACGCCAAGCTGTTTTTGGTCGGGAGTCCGCCGCCAATGTTCAGCGCCGTGAGCGTGGGGCAGATTTGACGGAGTGCCACGTACAAGTCAAGCGCCTTGTTCAACTCGTTCCAGTAGTAGGCGGTGTCGCGAATGCCCGTGTTCACAAAAAAGTGGAGCATGCGCAACGTCAGAAGCGGATGGTCCTTGATGGCCTCTTTGTACAACGGTGCAATGCGGTTGTAGCCAAGGCCCAAACGCGAGGTGTAAAACGCAAATTTGGGCTCTTCCTCGGTCGCAATTCGGATGCCAATGTCCATGGGGCGGGTCGCATTGGCACTTAGCCGCTTCCACTCGTCCAGGTTGTCAATGACCGGGGTCAACCCCTCCAAACCAGCGTCTCGGAGCTCCAACATGCGCGCCATGTAGTTGTCCGTCTTGAAGCCGTTGCAAATCACCCGAGATTCCTTGCGCATGTCTCCGCTCTGGACGAGGTGATCCACGATGTCCAAATCGTACGCCGACGATGTCTCAATCAGTGCTCCGTGCTTCAACACCTCCTTGGTGACGTAGCAGTAATGGTAGTCCCCTTCGAAACCCACCTTGTCAGCAGCCGCCTTGAACCACCCCTTTGCGCGGCCGATGTTCTTTCCGATGATGGGCAAGTACGTGATGCGAAGTGGGGTGCCAAACTCTTCCACCAATTGCATCATCGGGATGCCGTGAAACGCGAGTTCCCCCTCGCTCAACTGGAATTCCTCTTGAGGCCAGTCAAAACTCTGGTCAATGAGGTCGAAATATTTTGTTTTCAATGTATTAAGCTCAATAAATTCAACAAAAGAATGAATGTGAGTTCACCGAGAACTCGCCGTCATTTCAGCGTTGAATTCAGAGCCGTCGCGCAAAGGCTCGACGAGACGCATGGCGTCGTGCCCGCTTCCAGAGAAGCGATTCTTCGTGGGCAAAATCGAGGGCGCGTGACATGATGCTTTTGGCCTTGCACATCGCTAAGGCGGGGCAAACATGAATCATTTTTTTTCAGATTGACCTGACCGAAGACATTTTTTTTTCGGCGGAGTCAACTTTCACGCACTCAACAGCTTGACATGCCACGTGATTTCAGCCGTCGCCACCACCTCTCCTTCCGCATCCAACACGCGCGACTTGAGCACAAACGAAGCCTTCCCTTCCTTGCCCAAAGCCTCGTGCAATTCACCCCGCGCCTCCTCCGACATGAGCGCATGAGCCTGGCACTCGGATTCCGCACGACGGACGTAGGTCATGTTCAGGTTGGACATGATCAACCGAGCTCCTCCAATGCCCAGAACGCTCAGCACAGTGAGACCCGAGGCGTATTCCGCAGCCGTCGCAAGGGCGCAGGCGTGCATTGTTCCGAGGTGATTCAAATTCCTTCGCCGTCGCGGCAAGACCACAACACACTCGTCCTCACTCACCTTCGTCACCCGCAATCGGTGCGGACGGTTGAACGGAATCACCTCTTGCATCGCCCGACTCAACCACGACGTGTTGCCCGCATGGGCCTTCTCAAATTGGCGGTTGAGCCAACGAACTTGGGCCGTTGAACCCCTCACGTCAAACGGCGGTGAGCGCCTCGGAAGTTGCCTCCACGGCCTCCGCATGGCACAAGCGGTCCACCGGGGCCTCGTTGGACACGCTCCAAGCCAAACGTTCCACCCGAAGCTCAGCTGTCGGTTCGCCCTGGCTTTGAGCGAGGTGGGAATCCAAAATCGCGCTGATGTTGGGACGGAAGTAGTTGGGACCTTTCATGACCTTTCCGTCCTCGCGAAGAAGAGGCTCGCCGTTTGGCCCGAGCTTGGACATGTTGCTGGCCTGAATCTCCCGAAACACGCTGGCGATGACGTCTTGCATGCCGTGACGCATCATCGTGCCCGCCAAAATGTAGAGCTGGTCACCCAACGCGTCAGCCACCTCAACCATGTCCCCGTTGCACGCCGCTTCGAGGTATTCGTCGTTCTCTTCCGCCATCAGACGGTGACGCAACTCTGCCTCTTCCCTTGTGAGCTGGGCATGAGGTTCTTGAGCGTTGGGAATTCCGAAGGCGGTGTGGAAATCAGCCACGTTGGAGAGGACGTCAGAAAGAAGCATGGGGACCAAAATCCGTCAAACATCTCCGCCCAGCCAAACCCGATCTTGAAAGGTTTCCCACGCGCTATTCACACAATTTTGAGAACCGCGTTCCTCCCCCCCCTGCCTCGTCCGGTATCTTCGCGTGTTATGGACTCATTGGACCTTTCAAACCCCATTCCCACACCTGCTGCCGCACCGACTTCGACGGCGAACGGAAGCGGCGCTCCAGACATCCAAGCCTTGAACGCTCGGATTGCTGAGAAAAGCGTGTTCGTGGATGCAATTCGCTCGGAAATGAGCCGTACGATCGTAGGCCAAACCGGGATGGTGGACCGCCTTCTGATTGGACTTTTGGCCAACGGACACGTGCTCTTGGAGGGCGTCCCAGGCTTGGCCAAAACCTTGGCGATCAAAAGCCTCAGCGACACCGTCGCAGGAGCATTCAGCCGCATCCAGTTCACCCCTGACTTGCTCCCCGCCGACGTCATTGGCACGCTCGTGTACAACCAACAATCCCAGGAATTTACGGTTAAAAAGGGACCGATTTTCGCCAACTTCGTTTTGGCAGACGAAATCAACCGTGCCCCAGCCAAAGTCCAAAGTGCCTTGCTTGAAGCCATGCAGGAGCGCCAAGTGACCATCGGTGGCGAAACGCACGAGCTTCCCAAACCGTTTTTGGTCTTGGCCACGCAAAACCCCGTAGAACAAGAAGGCACCTACCCCCTGCCGGAAGCTCAAGTGGACCGCTTCCTGCTGAAAGTGGTCATTGGTTACCCCACGAAGGAAGAAGAACGTGCCATTGTGCGCGCCAACCTCCAAAAAGGGGGGTTGCCTCAACCTCAACGCGTGGTAAGCGGACAAGACATTTTGGAGGCCCGAGAATTGGTGCGTTCGATCTACATGGACGAAAAAATCGAACGGTACATCGTGGACTTGGTGTTCGCGACTCGGAACCCGGAGGATTGCGGGCTGGGCCACCTCAAGGACCTCATTTCATTTGGGGCCTCGCCTCGGGCCAGCATTGGGCTGGGGCTTGCCTCCAAGGCTCACGCATTCTTAAAGCACAGGGGATTTGTGACCCCCGAGGACGTTCGTGCCGTGGCCATGGACGTCATGCGTCACCGCATTGGCACCACGTTCGAAGCCGACGCCGAGAACATCAGTTCCGCCCAAATCTTGACGGAACTCATGGATCACGTCGAAGTCCCTTGAGGTAACTCGACAAGCCATGGACGCAGCTGAACTTCTGAAACGTGTTCGGCGTGTGGAAATCACCACGCGCGGATTGAGCGACCGCATTTTTGCGGGGGAATACCACAGTGCCTTCAAAGGCCGTGGCATGGCGTTCAGCGAAAACCGCGAATACCAGGCGGGTGACGAGGTGAGGACCATCGATTGGAACGTGACGGCTCGAACCGGCGTTCCCCACGTCAAAGTGTTTGAGGAAGAACGCGAATTGACGGTGTTTCTGCTGGTGGACGTCAGCGCCTCCGTGCACGGGGGCACGCGGGAACGGACCCAAATGGACTTGTTGACCGAGCTCACCGCGGTTTTGGCCTTCAGCGCCATGGGAAACAACGACAAGGTGGGCGCCATCCTCTTCACCGACCGCATTGAGAAGTTCATCCCTCCCGGGAAGGGCCGTCCTCACGTCTTGCGAATCGTTAGAGACATTTTGGACTGCCGACCCGAGGGCAATGGCAGCGATGTGGTGAAGGCCCTGACCCACTTTTCGACCGCCATGCGCAAGCGCACTGTGGCTTTCCTCATGTCGGACTTCAAAGGTGTTTCCCAAAACGGCGAGTTGGAAACGATCCTCAAACGGGTCGGGCGGCGACACGATTTGGTCGCCCTTCACGTCGACGACCCACTCAACCGATCCCTGCCCTCGCTCGGTTGGATGCGCATCCAAGATCCGGAAACCGGCAAATCACGCTGGCGCAACACGTCAGCTCGCAACGTGCAACGTGCTTGGGTTCGACGTGGAAAAGACCACAAGGAAGAATTGACCAAGCTCATGGCCCGCTCTGGGATGGACTTCGCCACCGTGTCGACTGAAGGGTCGCTGGTAAAACCTCTCTTACGCGTTTTCCATGCCCGCAGCTGAATTCCGCTTCAAGTCGCCTCTGCTCGGCTTCCTCCTGGGATTGGGGTTGGGGTTGACCGCAACCGCCCAGGTCGAATGGTCGGTGGACACCAACCGAATCCAGTGGGGCGAACCCTTGGAACTGACTGCATCGTGGGTTCTGTCCTTGGAAGCCCTGAGTGCGGGGGAAGCGGACAGCAGTTCTTGGCCCGCTTGGACGGACACCACCGACGGCGGCTTTGAGGTGTTGGCCTCGTTGCCGGTCGACACGCTTCAGGCCCCGTTGGGCTCGTCCGGCGACCTCCTGCTCCAAAAAACGTGGCGACTGACCCGATGGGACTCCGGATTTGCGGTGATGCCTCCGGCGCAATTTGGCCCGCACCGCACCACACCAATCTTGATTCAGGTCCTTGCTCCTGTCTTGGAGGAAGACGCGCAACCGCGTCCCCCCGCCGACATTGTGGCCGTCCACTGGACGCTCTGGGAACAGATTCAGCGCCACGGGCGTTGGATCGCCTTCCTTCTGTTTCTGGCAGGCGTTGCCGCCCTCGGGGTTGGACTCGTCCGCCGTCTCAAGCGCTCCCCATCCCCCGAGGGCTTCACATCCCCGCTTCCCCAGGTGGAATTGCCTCACGTCATTGCCTTGCGGGAGTTGGAACGCCTCTTGAAAGAAGAAGGGTGGGCGCGAGGGCAAGCGAAGGAAACGCAAGCCCAAGCCTCGCTGGTCGTGAGGCATTACCTCGAAGGGGCGTTTGGGCTTCCCGCTGCCGAGCGCACCACCGGCGAAATTGAGTCACTCCTTCCCTTGTCTTCCGTGCCTCAGGCGTGGCACTCGCGCCTCACTCAAGCACTGAACCAAGCCGATTCGGTGAAGTTTGCCAAGGGCAATTTGCCTGACGTGGCGCATCGCGCCGCAATCGAGGCGTACCTCGAGTTTGTTCGTGAAACCCAGCCTGACACGCATGAAGAAGGTTGATTCACAGCTGCGATCACGGGGAATGCCCTTGCTTCCTCACCTCGTTGTTGGGGGTGCCGTGCTGGGCGGGTTTCTCTCGTTTCATGGCGGCGTTGAATGGAACTCTTCTTGGGGGTGGCTTGGCGTGGCGGCAGTCGTGGCGCATGCGCTTCTTCGCGCTGTGCCAAAGGGACCTTATCGCCCGCAAGAATTGCGTTGGTCAGATTCGGAATTGCACGTGCTGGAAAACCAGGCGAAGTCGTCGTACATGCCTGCCTTGTGGATGGAAATTCCGGCGGCGCTTCGGACAGCTTCGCTGTTGTGCCTGACCGTGGCCTTGTTCCGACCCCAAACGTCTTCCACAGTCGAAAACATGACCCGCGAAGGGATCGACCTCATGCTGACCATGGACCTCAGCGCGTCCATGTTGTCCCGAGATTTTCGTCCCAACCGGTTGGAGAGTGCCAAAGAAGTGGCCATCGACTTCGTGGACAGCCGGCCTTTTGACCGCATTGGTGTGGTCGCCTACGAGGGCGAAGCCTTCACACAGGTCCCCATCACGTCGGACCACATCGTGGTGAAAAACGGCCTTGACGGCCTCGAAACGGGACGACTTCAAGGCGGCACGGCCATTGGCACCGGACTGGCCGTCGCGGTCAACCGATTGCGGGAATCGCAAACGGCCAGCAAGGTCATCGTGTTGTTGACCGACGGCGAGAACAACGCTGGGCAAATCGAACCCATGGATGCCGCACAGTTGGCCGAGCTCAACGGGATCCGCGTCTACACCATTGGCGTGGGGACGGTCGGCAAAGCCAAAAGTCCCGTGGCCATTCGTCCCGACGGGAGCTACCAATACGACTGGGTGGACGTGCGCATCGACGAGGAAGTTCTCCAAGGGATCTCTGACCTCACCGGGGGGCGCTACTTCCGAGCGACCAACGCCGACAAACTAAAAGAGATCTACAACGAAATCGACGTTCTGGAAAAAACCCAGTTCAACGTGCTGCGGTACCAACGAAAAACCGAGGCCGCAGGGCCGTGGATTGCCGTGGCCGCAATTTCCTTGGTCGTGTCCTTTTTGCTTCAGACAACCCTCCTCAAATCCCTTGCCGAATGAAGTCCTGGCCTTCCATTCGACCTGCTTTGGGGTTGCTCCTGTTTTTGGAGTTCCTGTTTTGGGCTGGTGCAGCCGCAGCCTGGTGGACGGCCAAGGCAGCCGTGCCAAGTTTGACGTTGCACCGCATGGAGCATTGGCCGATTCTGGCGTTCACCGGGTTGTTGTCGCTTCTGATGGCAGGCCATTTGAGGTGGCGGCACAAGGCGATCCAAGACTTGGGAGACGCCGGACGAATCGACTCGGTGCTTCCCGGTTACCGCATTTTTTTGCCGACATGGAAGTTCTTGCTCCTGCGACTTGCGGTGGGCGCGTTGGTCGTGGCGTGGCTTGACCCCAAAATGGGCAGCCGACTTGAAGAAGTGGAAGCCGAAGGCGTGGACGTGATGGTGGCCCTGGATGTGAGCAACAGCATGCTTGCGGAAGATGTGGGGATGCCCCGTTTGGATTTGGCGCAACGCACGATTGAGCGCCTCGTGTCGTCCACCTCGGGGGACCGATTGGGCCTGGTGGTTTTTGCGGGAGACGCGTACGTTCAATGTCCGCTCACCACGGACGTTGAAGCGGTCAAAATGTTCCTGGAAAGTGTGGACCCGGGCATGGTTCCGACCCAAGGCACGGCAGTGGGCCGAGCCCTCCAAACCTGCTGGAACGGGTTCGACGAAAACAGCGAGGCGTCCCGCGTGATCGTGGTGCTGACCGACGGGGAAAACCACGAAGACGACGCAATCGCCGCAGCGGGTGAAGTTTCAAGCGCAGGAGGCTCTGTGCACTTCCTTGGTCTGGCCACCCTTGAAGGAAGCCCCATTCCGGCACTCGACGCTCGTGGCCGGCCTTCCGGGTTCAGAACGGACGCCGACGGGCAGCCCGTGGTTTCCCGTCTCGACGAAGTGACCCTGATTGAAGCTGCACAAGCCGGCGGCGGAACCTACACTCGAGCCTCGAAAGGATTTGTTGAACTGACCCCCCTCCTGCAATTCAAAGCCCAACTCGAAACGGCCAACATTTCTTCCGTGAGTTACGTGGACTACGAACACCACCTGATGCCGTGGCTCATTTTGGCTGCCATGCTTTTGCTTCTCGAAACACTGCTGCCCAAACGCGTGACCCGAAGAATCCTCGCCGTCGGCATTTGCGCGGCCGTGGCGACGACGTCAGGCCCTGCTTTCGCCCAGTCCTCCCTCGAGAACAAGGCCCCACTCGTCGAAGGGACTGCGGCGTTCCTCGCCGGGAATCACGAAGAATCCGCTGCCGATTTCGGAAAAGGAGCCATGACACCCGACCATGCGGCCCTGGCCTTGTACAACCAAGGTTGTGCCTACCTGGCTTCAGGAGATGCCGAAGCCGCGGCCGCAGCATTGAGCAAAAGCCTCGAGCTTTCTGAAGACCGCAACCTTCAAGAAAAGGCCCATTACAACGCCTCTCTTTCAGCCTTGCTTCAAGGCGACGCGGACACGGCCATCGAACACGCCAAGGCCACGTTGCGCTTGAATCCGACCAACGACGACGCTCGCCACAACATGGCTCTTGCGCGGAAGCTTCAACAACAACAGGAGCAAGAGCAGCAGCAGGAGCAAAGCGACCAAGGTGACCAGGGCGAACAAGGCGAGCAAGGCGAGCAAGACGAACAAGGAGAACAAGGCGACCAGGGCGACCAAAACGACCAAAACGAGCAAAACGAGCAAGGCGACCAAGGCGACCAAGGCGACCAAGGCGAGCAGGGTGAACAAGGCGAACAGGACGACAAGGGCAAGCAAGGAGAGCAAAGCGACCAGCCACGAGAAGGGCAAATCAGCCGTGCCGACATGGAACGCATTTTGGAAAGTTTGGAGAGGCAGGAAGCCGAAGTGCAGGCGAAATTGCGGGCAGCACAAGCCAAGCGCCACGGCAACGGAAAAAAAGTCACTCCTGAAAAAGACTGGTAACCCATGACAACCTCCCTCCCGACCAGCTTCATGCAACTGCGCATCCTTGCTTGCCTTTTCTGCGGCCTGAGCAGCGCCTTTAGCATGACGGCGCAAGACGCTTCGGTGGAAGTGACGGTGAATTCGACCAACGTCAACCGGGGAGACGTGCTGCGCTTGGCGGTGACCTTCGTGAACTGCAAAGTCAAAGAAATCGATCCTCCAGACATCCCTGGCCTGGAATGGCGCATGGGTCCGAGCACGTCCAACAGCACTCAGTGGGTCAATGGCGTAACGACCTCAGAGCAGCGCTACACCTACGGCTACTTGGTGACTGGAAGTAAGGAGATTGTCGTTCCACCTCTTAACTGGAACACCAACCAAGGCGCGCTGAAAAGCAATTCGATTCGGATTTTGGTGAATGGCGCTGGAGCTTCCGGAGGCAACCTCCCCAACCGGACGCCCTCGGCCAAGCGCGAGGTGAACCGGGATTTGGTCACCTCGATCGAACCCAGCAAACGCACCGTGTACCTCGGGGAACCACTCGTGCTTTCGTACAAGATTTACAACCGCTACAACAACCTGGACGTTCGGAATTACGACATCCCGGAATTGGAGGGGTTTTGGAAAGAAACCGTTGCCGCCCCCGATGCACGCTGGGAACCGCAACTGATCAACGGCAAGCGGTACAACGTCGCGACAGTCCGTCAAATCGTCGCGTTCCCGCAACAATCTGGGAAAGTTGTGCTGGACGATTTCACGCTGAACGGGTACCTGCGCATCAATTTTTTTGAGGGGCGTGAAATCCAGGCCACGTGCGACCCGGTCGAAATTGAAGTGCTCCCCCTTCCCGAAGCCGCTCCTTCGAATTCTTTGGGCACGTTTGCCAACCTCACGGCCGAGCAGCGCATCTCTTCCGACAGCATCGCCGCCAACGAGGCGGTCACCCTCGAGATCACCTTTCGCGGCACCGGAAACCTGAAGTTTTTGCGTGAACCGGAATTGGCTTGGCCTGCCGAATTCGAGGTCTTTGACCCAGAAGTGGAGGACGACATCTCCATCACGGCCCGCGGCGAGTCGGGAACACGCAAATTCAAGTACGTGGCCATACCACGTGCGCCGGGGGATTACCAGATGCCCGCATTTGAGGCAACGTCTTTTGACCCCTTGACGGCCCAACATGTGACGAGCCGAGCTTCAGGAATCAAATTGCACGTGTCCCGAGACGGAAATGGAGAAAGAGGCGCGTCGGCCGGAATGACCTTCACCCACCAACAAGACGTCCAAGTCCTGAACCGGGATGTTCGCCACATTCTGACTTCACCCAGCCGGTTTCTCCCCAAGTCCCCGCCAGCTTGGGCGCAATGGGGGTTGAGCTTGGCCTTTCTCGCGAGTCCTCTGACGTTTGTCGGATTTGCTGCGGCGAGGCGTGCTCGACGTCGCGAAGCTCAGGACGCCAAAGGGACTCGCCGGAAGCGAGCCCTGAGGGTGCTTCAACGCGTCCTGAGCAACCCGGGGGCGCTGACGCCAGAAGTGCTCGGCGAGACCATGGAGCAATACCTCATGGCCAAACTTGGTTGGGAGCGGTCCCAACTGACCCGAGATGCGGTGCGTATGGCCCTTCTCAAATTCGACGCCACGCTGGCCGAAGAATGGGACCAAATGTGGGTGGCGTGCGAGATGGTTCGGTACGGGGCCTCCTCAGGCGACTTGTCTGAACTGTCCAACCGAATGTTGACTTTGGCTGAAACCACGGAAGCTACATGGAACTCGTAAGAATTCTCCGCACGTCCCTCGTCGCCAGCGTGCTGACGGCAACCGCCCTCACAGGCCGAGGACAGGCATTGCAACTGACCGTGGCATTTGATTCCGCGAACGCCACTTACGAACGAGGGGAGTTCCAAGCCGCTCTGGATCAATACGAGGCATTGCTGGCCGATCACCGCCACTTTGAAACGGAGTTCAATGCCGGAAACGCCGCGTTCAAATTGGGGCTCCTTGGCAAGGCGAGGCTGCATTACGAACGTGCCGCTGAATTGGACCCCTCGAACGAAAATCTGGAAGCCAACCTCACGTTGCTCAAGTCCAAAATCGTCGACCGAATCACCCCCATTCCAGACATCGGTCTTGCAAGTTGGCTGGCCTCGTGGGTTGGGCCGGGACGACTTCGAGGATGGGTCCTTTGGGCGCTCTTTTGGTGGACCCTCGGCTGGGTGATTTGGGGTGTTCGATGGCGCAAATCGAGCCGAGACTCTCGTGCCACGCTGGCTTTTCTTGGCGCGGCCTGCCTCACGTTGGGTGTCGTCGGCATGTGGGGCGCGAGAGAGAGCCGAAAGCAACTTCAAACTCCAAGCCAACTCGTGATTCTTGCCGACCGTGTGGACGTGCTGAGCACGCCGTCGAACTCCGGCACCGTGATGTTCCAGCTGCACGAAGGCGCGCGCGCCTGCATTCTCGACCGCACCAACGGGTGGTCGGAAATCCAATTGGACAACGGCAACGTCGGCTGGATTCCGGAGTCGGCCTCCGAGGACGTGTAACGCATGCGCGGCTCGCGTGGAGCCGAAGGGTCAGTCTTGGGCTTCGAATTTGACTTGGGCCTTGCCCAGATTTCGGTCCCATCCTGAGGCGACGTACAAGCCCCGTGGCCACGACGACACGTCCACGTGGAGTTGGCCAGATCCGTTGGCGCGCCGAGACACCATTTCGCGGCCTTCCACGTCCCAAATCCGCACCGTGCTCGACGGCATCCAACCGTCCAAGAGCAACGCTCCGGAAGCGGGGTTGGGCATGGCTGTGACCCCTGCCGGCGTCCGGTCACCCACGGATTGGCTCGACGCCAAATCGTACAGCACCACGTCGTCCACCGCCGCTTCGACCAGGCTCCCTCCGTCGAGGTACTCCCCCACGGTGGTGCTGTCCGACGCGATGAATCGTATTTGGAAGGTCTCGCTCGGTTCCAAGACGTCCGCCACCCGGAACGCCTTTCGGCGCCAAGAAATGTCCTGCTGCGAGGTGTTTTCGAGGTATTGCCACGTGTTGCCCCCGTCGTTGGAAACCTCGACCTGCCACCAATCCGAGGCCGGGTTGGCCCCTGTGGCAGGTGCATTCGTGTACCACCGCCAATACGCCAGCACCGGGTTTTCGTAGGGCGTCAAATCAATGACGGGCGACACCAGCGTCGTGTGGCCGCCGTCGACGTCGTTTTCGCCGATGCCGGAGCCGAGTGGCGGATTCAAGCCTGTCACGTAAGCGAATCCGTAGAGCCCCTCTGTGTGGTCCTGCAACGGCGCCACAACGGTGGTGAGGTCGGTTTGGTCTCCCATCGAGCCTACCGGAATGGCCTCTTCCCAAGCACCTGTCGTTGCGTTGTCTGTCGGCAAGTCCATGTCCCAATACCCAAACTCGGAATATTCGTCCAAATCGTTGATCAGGACAGGCTCAACCCCCACCAACACGTAATGCGGCAAGTTGCCGTTGACAGGCTTGTTGGCAGCCGTGGGCGTCGTGGCGCTGACCCCGTCAAACGCGTCGAGGATGTCGAGGTAATACTCCACCACGGTGCCAGCGGGAACGCCAGGAATGCTGTAAGTGAACAGGTCCCCGTCTTGATCCATGTTGACCACCGTGTAAGGGTCGTTGGGCGACGTCCGGTAATGCAAGCGTGCCGCTTCGAAATAGACCACGTACGGAAAATTGATGTCGGCTTCCGCTTCAATCAGCACCTCCGATTCCGCCACGGCAAATTCCACCGGTTCGTGGTCGAGGTCCACGTAGCTGAACAGGGTGATGCCGTGAATGGCAAACCCCTCGATGATGGCCGCGGCGTTGGGCGTGCCGTTCATCAGATCGTCGTCGTCGTCGTCGGCTTGCAACGCATCCAACAGGACGTCTGTGAACGCCTGCCCCTCTTGTCCGTTGCTCACCGTGGCTTGCAACCCTGGGAAGGCGTCCACGAAGAGTGGCATCGTCAGCTCCCAGTCTCCGCCGAGCAACAAATGCGTGTCGTACCACGCACCACAGATGATTTCTCCGTCCGCGTGCACCTCGCCAACGATGTCCTCAGGGTACACTTTGGGATCCACGTCGTACCTGCGAATGCCGTCGTTGTTGTCGGTGTAGAACCCCTTGCCAATCTCGGCGATGTCGGCCAGCGACATGGCCCAAAAATCGGCGTACCCCTCGTTCATCGCTCCGTTGTTGAACCCGTAGAAGTACGACTGGTAGAACCAATCGTTGATGGCGTGCCCGTATTCGTGGTACACCACGTCGGCAATCAACGAAGTCGGGTTGCATCCCCCGCCCTGGTCAAAGAAGTTGATGCTGCTTCCGTCATAGAAGGCGTTGCACTCCCCTGCCACATCAATGTTTACGGGCATGCTCCAATCCAAATCCGAAAACTCGGGCAACCACGACCGCATGTGGTCGTGAATGAGGTTGGTGCTGCGGTAGGCACTGGCTTCTTTCGTGTTTCCAGGAGCAGACAGCGAGTTGTACCCCTCCACGAACGTGACGGTGGAAGACGGCGTCACGCCGTCTGTGTACACGGTGGCGAACAACCCTTTTAGCTGCAGCGTCACGTCTTCGATGTCGCCTGTCTCAGCGCTGTTGAACACGCCCGCCGTGTCGGTGAAATACGTCACGCTTCCGAGAGGCAGCTCAAGGTGAGGCATCGCCAGGGTCTGGGGATCTTCGAAGGGATAAGACGGGTGGGCCGAAGCCTTGACTTGGCCAAACACGTTGGGGGGAACTTGCCCCATCCGTCGAGGAGCGTTTTCCGGCGCTTCGTGCATGACTTGGTTCGTACGCTGGACCACGGCGCCGTCGGTCATGTCCACCCATGTGAGGTACCTCACGGGAAGAACGCCTCGACGCCCGGTGACCTCCACTTGCCACACCGGATGAGCGAACCAGCCTGCGCCGTCTTCCGATTCTTGAAGCACCGGCAACCACGCCATGCCCAAATCGTGCGCCTCAAAGTCCGAAACGTAGGTGGTTCCGACATTTCCCGGGGCTGCCCCCGTTGCCATGTCCAACTCCAACTGGGCCAACACGCTCTCCTGGCTGACCCCGTCCCCGACAAGGGCTGGCGTCAACGACGGCCACCAGTCGCTGGAGACGAGCACGAGGGAGGCGCCGTGAAATTTGGCCTGAAACTTGGCTCCGAGAACGGGAAGCCCTTGAAGCTGTTGCTGTGCAAAAACGCGTTCGTGCTTCGCTCCTCGCGCCACGTGCATCTCGCCCAACACGTCGGGCGTCCAGCCAAAATTTCCGAGCGCCCAGCCCCACGCCGCCGTTGCCCGCTCAAGGGGGGCGTTGGCCTCAAACAACACCCCGGCTCCCCACATGCGCGAGGGAACCGCCCGGTCCTCGTGGCTCATGACGGCCCAGCCCGCCGCGTTCGGTCCCGAGTTTTGCCAAGGCGCCGCTTGGCGGAAAATCCGTTGCCCCTCCGCGTCAGTGGACCAGGGTTCCGATTCCAACCGAACGTCCCAAGGATCAAAGGCAAAGTCAGGGGCCTGGGCCAAGGTGCCTGTCAGAAAACCGCAACACGCGGCAAGCAGCAAAACGCGAGGAGAAAGCTTCATGGGTGAAAATGTACGACTCATCTTGCCTCCACCCGCCTTGGTCATCCCACCGGGCCGCTTTTCAGGCACAAACGCCGCGACACCTTTACTTCACCGCGGCAGGCCACTTTTCTTTGACGCCCTTCGTCCAGATGGAGTCGCCGTAGTTGCGCGCAACTTGGTTCGTGTCGCAAACGAGTTGCCAGTAGGTGGTGCGCAAGCTGTCCTGCATGGCTCGGAATTGTTCCGCTCCGCCCTCCGGCGTGCCCGTTTTGGGATAGGCATCCAGGGCTTCCTTTCCAGCTTGCTTCATGGCCCCGCGCAACTCGCGATACACTTTTTGCTGCCGATCAAGAGGGACTGTGTTGTCCAAAGAATCAGGCGCCCCGTTGGAAGAGCACCCTGCGATGAGGGCCACACAAGCGGCCAAGGTCAAGAGATTTTTCATGGTTGACATGGTGTATTCCAAAGGTAACCTACCCCCCGCATGTGGCTCCAAACGCCGACAACATCTGCAACAAATCCGGAACCCCTACCGTGCCGTCTCCGTCCAAGTCTCCCCAACACGGGGTCGTGAAACCAAACTCGCACGACCCGTCGTCGAACACGGCACTCGGGGCGTAATTCAATGCCTCAGGGTAGGTGCATCCCGCACCTTCCCCGAATTCACATCCAAAGGGAGGAAACACGCAGGAGCCGTCGTCCGTCTCTGCCAACGGGTTGTAGTTGCACGCCAGCGGGTAGGTGCACCCGAGCACGGGACCTCCGGGCTCCCCGCACACGCCGGAAGTCCACGAGGTGACCCCCCCGTAATGCATGGCCTCGCATTCGTTGCCGTAGGTCACTCCGTTGCATCCACACACGGGTTGGTAAATCGTGAGGCAGTCCACTGTGGCTCCCAGCTCCAGCAACTGCGGGTCGACGCATTCCTGAGCGCACCCGAGGATGCACTCCTCCAGGGACTCAAAAAACGCTCCTGCATAATTGACCCCGCCCACGTACGCTCCGCAACCGCTGACGAATTGGCATGAGCCATCCACGCGAGCCACTCCCAATGCCATGGCACAGAGCCCAAAGTCCACGTTGCCCACGTCGGTGCACGGTGCCACGCCTTCCAAATTGGAGTAGCACTGCTCCACCAACCCGCCGCACGGGTCACTCCAATACTGCACGCACACCGACCAATTGGGGTTGAAGTCAAACCCGGCCTGAAAAGAGAGCCCGCCGGTTTGGGCTAAGAAGTTGTCGATGTACCATTCTACCTCCACTCCCTCGGGAACGTCGATGGCCTCGAACGTGTACCACATGCCGTCGGAGGTGCTGACAAGCAATTGCAGCCCGCACTCAGGCGGGACTTCATTGCACATGCTGCACGTGGGCTCATCCTCAAAAAAGGCCGGCGAATAATCCACTCCATCCACCACCCATCCGCATCCCGAAAGTGTTGTGCACACCCCGTTCACCTGGGCAATCCCCAACACCATGTCGCACTCGCCAAAGTCGATGCCGGCCAAATCTTGGCACGACTCCACTTGAGCAGAGCACCACATCGATGTCCAAGCCAGGCAAGCCAGCACGGTCTTTCGCATTGCCAATTCAGGAGGCATGTGTTTCGGTTTTCCCCAAGGTACGACTTTGCGCCGCGGCTTGGCATCAGGCGCGGTCTCCTCTCCCGTGAACCGCGTGGAATTCAATCACGGACCTCAAATGAGGTGGGTTGAACGGCTTGACCACGACGTCGTCCATCCCTGCTTCAAGCGCCCTTTGCCTCGTTCGGCTCTCGGCGTCCGCCGTCAAGCCCACGACAGGCATGGATTCCCATGGACTGTTCGCCGAGCGCCATTCTTCGACGGTTTGGAACCCATCCCGCCCCGGCATGTGAATGTCGAGCAACACGAGAAAGGGTGTCGCCTCTCGGAGCTGCTTCTCGGCCTCGTCTGAATTCTGAGCGGTCACGACGTTGTACCCCCAATTGGCCACCATGCGCTGGGCGACCAACACGTTCAATTCGTTGTCGTCCACAATCAAGATGGGATCTTCAGGAATGGTCGGGCCTGAAAAAGGCGTGGCATTCGATTCTTCCGTGCCGTCTGACGTGCCGATGGGAAGCGGAAGTTGAACCTTGAACGTCGAGCCCACTCCCAATTCTGTGGTGACGTCAAGCGTTCCACCGTGCAAGTCCACCAGCTTTTTGGTGATGGCGAGCCCAAGCCCCACCCCCTCGTTGGCCACGTTGACTTCGTCTTTTTGGGCTTGTTCAAAGGGCTCCAAGATTCGTCCCAAATCGTTCGGCGAAATGCCCTTGCCCGTGTCGCTCACCTCAATCGAAAGGTGGGCGTCCTTCCAACACACTTCCACGTGAACCTGACCTCCATCTGTGAACTTCAAGGCGTTGGCCACCAAGTTGTTGACCATTTGCGTGATCCACCCCATGTCTCCTTTGAGCAAGGCCGGGACGTCGTCCCGAACAACGAGCGAAAGGGCGTTTTTCGTGGCCTCAGCCCGATTCTGGAAGCTGTTCACCACGCGCTTGAAAAGTTCGCGAGGGGCAAAGGTCTTGAGGTGAGGCGCCGCCTTGCCTCGATCCAAGCGATCCAAATCCAACACGTCCGTCAAAAGCCCCTGAAGGTGTTTGCCGGCAAATTCCATGTAGGACAGGTGGGACTTTCGACTTTCTTCGTCCGCATCTCCTCGGTTGAGCAACTCAATGAGGCCCAATATCGCGTTCAACGGCGTTCTGATTTCGTGGCTCATGACGGACAAGAAATCGGCTTTGTGGCGCTCCGCCTCGGTCGCACGGGACCGCGCCAACTCCACCTCAGAAACGTCAACGGCATAGACTTCGAGGTGCGACTTGCCCTGTTGGCGCGACAACGTGACTTGGTACCATCCCTCTCCCACGGCGAGGCGTTGGGTCAACGCCCCCTCTCCTCCCTTTTCGTGGGACGCGATCCATTCCCGCAACGGATGCGCTGCCGGAAGAAAACGCCCCTCCGCGCAGTTCTCGCCAAACGCTCGCGTCGCAGCTGCGTTGGCCAAAAGCACCCGACCGTCCAACTGAATTCGTGCCACTGGGTTGGGGTTGAGCTCGAAAAATTTCGCGAACTCCTCGACGCGTTGCTCGCCCAACGATCGCCCGATTTTTTGGCCGCAAATGTTGGCGACGTTCATCATCACTCGCAAGTGGAAAGGCCTGTAAAAATCAGGCAGCGAGTGTTCGCTGTCGATGACCCCAATGACCTCGCCGTCGCACAAAATGGGCACCGCCATTTCACTCCCGCGCCGTGCGTCGTCCACCACGTAATCGGGGTCCTGGGACGTGTCTTGGATGATTTCCGCCACCCCGGTTTGGCCCACACGTCCGACGACTCCTTGCCCAAACCGCAATTCCATCGGTTCATGAATGGAGCGGTAATCCACGTTCTTGGGACCGTAAGCGGCCTTTTGGACCCAAACCTCACGACGAGCGTCTTTCAAGTAGATGACGCAATCTTCCAGCCCCAGCTTTTCGATGCAAGACGAGGCAATGTCCCACAAAACGTCTTCGGGGGTGTTTTGACGAAAAACGCTCTGAGAGAAATATTCAATGATGTCCAATTGGGACTTCCAATCCTCCTTTCCCACCCGCTTTTGCTGGATGAGCAGACGAAAAAACCAGAATGCAGCACCTCCCAGCATCAAGACAAAGGCCCACCAAAACCCTTGGGTCAGGGATTCGAAAAAAGGAACAGTGCAGCGCATCACCTTCAAAGTAAAAACAAAATCCCCTGCCAAGAGGTGCTTTCGTGCCCTTCAATCGGCACTTGCTTACGCATATATTATGTTCTATATTAGTCGGAGCCAAAGCCTTGCCAAAGATGAAAACGCCCCCATTTTTCGCGGTTCTTTTTGCCGTGTTCGTGTTTTTGAGCCCGCCTGAAACCCGCGCGCAAATTGAGGTGATTGAAGCCGTGGCTGCAGATGCCAGCTCCATTCAATTTCCCTACAATCCGGACGAAAACCATTCGGGCGATGTAGGTGCAGGCGACCTTTTGCCCTTCCTCATCTACTTCGGGAATCCGATCGGGTTTTACGACAACGGGGAAGATTTGGACCCCATGTCGCTCCAAAACGTCTTAACTGCGCTCGCTTCTACGGTGTTGGCGCAGCAGGTGACCCTTGTGGAATTGCAACAATCTCTTGCTGCTCATCAGGCTGCGCTCGCGGCCCTGTCTCCCCTCCTGCCCATGGTTCCCGTGGCTGAGCGGTCGACGTTCAGCGAAGCCAACAGCACCTGGGAATTGGCGGAGATGAACCTGCAAATCACCAACGGGGAAGAAGCGACCTACGGCGAGAGCAACGGGTTAGGCAACCTGATTCTCGGCTACAACGAATCCGAGGGGGGGCATCACGACCAGACGGGAGCCATCGTGGACGGCGAAGTCCGAACAGGCTCACACAACCTCATCCTCGGGGCCGGGCACACGTACGAAGCCAACGGCGCTTTTGTAGGCGGTTACAACAACTCTGCCCTTGGGCAAGGTGCTTCCCTTTTCTCCGGCCAAAGCAGCTTCGCTGCCGGATCCTTCAGCGCCATCTTGGGAGGGTTGGACAACCGGGCCACGGGAACGCACAGCTGCATTTCAGGGGGGCACTCCAACACGGCGTCGGGCGACCGTTCGTCCGTTTCCGGCGGGTTGCTGAATCAAAGCTCCGGCATCGCCACCTCCATCTTGGGAGGACAGTACATGCAAATTTTCGAGCAGTACGAAACTGCTTCCGGTCAATACGACGTCAACAACTGACCCCAATCAATTGGGGCCGTACGTCAGGCCAAACACGCTGAGCAACGACATGAAATCGTTCACCTGCACGGCGCCGTTGCCGGTGAAGTCCGGGCACCATTGAAACGCGCATGAGCCGTCGTCGAGGTTGGCATGAGGCGAATAGTTGAACGCGGTGACGTCGGTGCATCCCGCGAACTGACAGTATCCCGCGTCGCGTGTCGCGAGGGGGCTGTAATTGATGGCCTGGACGTAGCTGCAACCTGAGCTGGCGCACGAGTCGTCCGCGTCAGCCACCGCTGCCGTTCCTGTTTCGTCAACAGAAACGCCTTCGCATGCGTCGACCACCCAAGCAATGTCGGACCATCCTGGCCCTTCCGACATGAACGCCTGAAGCATGGTGGTCACGTCGCTGACGGAAACTGCCCCGTCGTCGTTGAAATCGCCAAAGCCAGACGGATTGTCGCAGGTGCCCTCGGCTTGGAAAGTGGCGAGGGGATCGTACGTGTAGCAGTCCGAATGCATGCACCCTGAAAAGACACAACTTCCGTCGTCAAGCAGTGCGGAAGGGTCGTAATTGATGGCCGAAGCGTACATGCAGCCGTGGCATGCGTAGCTGCAGGAGCCGTCGTCCTCGTTGGCCGCAGCGCTGAAATTGCAGGCACATGCATCGGTGCAGCCCGGGACAGGGCATTCCACGCCGGGTGCGCTGTACGACGCCATGCATTCAGATGCGTTTGGAGCAACCGTGCATGCCGTTGCATTCACATCGGCCATCACGTCAAACACCACGTCTTCCCCGGAGTCGAACACCAAGGTGTAGGATCCTTCGATTCCCTCGGCCGACCCTACTGCACCCAAACAAACTCCTTCTCCTCCATTCAGAACTTGGGCTGTTGGCGCATTGATTTGGTACAAGCCGTTCACCCCTTCAATGGAAATCTCCGCCTGGACATTGCCATCCACGCACGTGGTGAGGACCTCAGAAACAGCCACCGAACAGAGCAAGGCACCGCTGTCTCCGCATCCGAACCGAGCTTTGAAATTGGACAAGCCCAAATCGCCGTCTGCATCTTGGTCCCAAATGGCGAGGTAGCAATTGGTCGGAACGTTGAATTGCGGCACGGGCAAAGCGTTCCAAGCAGCGGAACTCTCAATGCCGCACGACAAGAACATCAATTCACTCGCATCCCCACTCAGCCATTCTCCCGTCTCTGGGTTTTGGGCCACCCCGCTTGTTGGTGCCGTGGAGGCATACAAGGCCCACCCAATGGCGTCCCCGCTGTTGTCGTTGATTTGGATCTCGTAGACTCCCGAGTAGGCGCGAACGTCGAAGTTCATCCAAATCACCGGTTCCCCCACCGTAGGCGCCAACACAGACACCTCCTCTCCGGAACTCGGATTGACACACCCGGAACTGGGCACCACAATCTCGAACACTGCGGGATCGTAAACGGCGGTTGGGTCGACCTGACTTTGCGTCTCGGCGGCGCTCCCGCATCGGATGATGCCGTTCACCGGACCGGCGCCTGGACTGTCGTCAATGCTACCGTCGGGAAGCCAAGCGGCACCTTGCTCCCAACGCACGGCGCTCGAAGGACCGTTCGTCTGGGCATGTGCTGAAATCGCGCAACTCGCGGAGAAAAGGACAATCAAGCAAAGGCGAATCTTCATGGCTATCAAATTGAAACGAGCTTAAAAATAAGACATTATGTACCTACGCGCACAAAAAAACCCCGATTCGAGGTGAATCAGGGTTGAAGAGAAAAGTAGCTCCGCTAGGAATCGAACCTAGATTTTGGGTACCGGAAACCCACGCACTATCCATTGTACTACGGAGCCAAAAACCGCTTCCCGTAGCGGGCTGTTGGTGGAGATACGGGGATTCGAACCCCGGACCTCTTGCATGCCATGCAAGCGCTCTAGCCAGCTGAGCTATACCCCCATTGAATGTTCCGCGTTCCTTCAGCCG
>Ga0181572_10000549_pt1 | contig 27052 bp, 25 predicted proteins | sample 101ome_26_FD_133004 | JGI IMG/M metagenome (GOLD analysis project Ga0181572, IMG submission 133004) | Coastal salt marsh microbial communities from the Groves Creek Marsh, Skidaway Island, Georgia - 101408AT metaG (megahit assembly) | ecosystem: Environmental > Aquatic > Marine > Intertidal... | reverse complement strand
TAATTACTCCATGTATCCCTGAGTGATACAGTTTTATTCATGACCAACATACCATCACTATCCTCATCTCTACAGAAATAACCATTTCTCTCGAATTGGTATGATCTGTATAATTCAGCACTAATCATATTTCGTTCACAGAAGCCAAAAGTTGAAACAAGAGATTTTGGGTTGATCAATTCTTCAAAGTTATCATGTTTTCCTGGATTTTCAGTAATGAATAATCTGTCATAAATTCTAAATTCGGTTGGCAATGCTTGTGTTGCCTCAACAAAATGAATGACACCTTTAACCTTTCTTCCATCAGAAGGATTTTTCCCAAGAGTGTCTTTGTCATAATCTGCATAGACTGTTGTAATATTTCCATCAAAGTCAGTATCAAAAGTTTTTGCTTTTATAACATATGCATTTCTGAGTCTAACCTCTTTACCTATTGATAGTCTTTTATATTTGTTATTTGGTGCAATTTCACAAAAGTCTTCTCTTTCAATAAATATTTCCCTAGAAAAGAAAATTTCTCTGCTGCCCATAGTTTCATTTTGAGGATGATTAGGGGCCAATATTGACTCAATAGAGTCTTTGGGGTAGTTTTCGATTACTACTCTAATGGGATCAATAACTCCCATTGTCCTTGGAGCATTCAAATTCAGGTCATCTCTAATTGCGTCTTCAAGAATTTTGATATCTGTCATGGAGTCAACTTTTGATATACCAATTCTGGATGAAAATAATGCAAGTGCTTGTGGGGAGCAGCCTCTTTTTCTCATTCCTGAGATTGTGGGCATTCTCGGATCGTCCCAACCGTTAACATATCCATTTTCAACCAGCACTCCAAGTTTTCTTTTAGACATAACTGTGTATTCAAGATTTAATCGAGAGAACTCATACTGATGTGGACGACTTGGCTTATTGAAATCATCTAGATTATCCAAAATCCAGTCATACAATCTTCTATTATCTTGGAATTCAAGTGTACAAAGAGAATGTGTTACACCCTCAATAGCATCTGATATACAGTGAGCAAAATCGTACATAGGATAGATGCACCAACTATCTCCAGTCTGATGATGAGTATCAAATCTTACTCTATAAAGTGTAGGATCTCTCATGCACATAAAAGGACTTTTCATATCAATCTTAGCCCTTAGCACGCAATGATTTTCTTTAAAGAGCCCTTGACGCATTTGAGAAAAATTATTAAGATTTTCTTCGACTGAGTTTTCCCTATAAGGGCTGTCTTCGCCTGGTTGTTTTAGAGTGCCGCGACTTTTTCTAATTTCGTCAGGAGATAAGAAGCAAACATAAGCTAATCCTTTATGAATAAGCTCTATAGCATATGAATAAAAATTTTCAAAGTAATTAGAGCTATATTTCTCATTCTGATTCCACTCAAAACCGAGCCATTTTATATCTGCTTTAATCGATTGTACGAATTTTATATCTTCTTTAGAAGGATTAGTGTCGTCAAGTCTTAGATTACATAATCCATCATATTTTTTAGCCAATCCAAAATTTAGAAATATAGATTTAGCATGCCCAATATGCAAAAATCCATTTGGCTCTGGCGGGAATCGGGTCAAAATTTTTTTATGAATACCTTTTTCTAGATCGTCTTCAATTTGATTGACAATAAAGTTTTTTGTGTCTTCAGAATTGAGTTTCTGCATTAGTTTAAAATACATTTTTTTGTTAAAGCTAATTTCAACTAATTTTAATTAATGTTTAGATGAATATTGATTTTTTAAGAACAAGTTCTAAAACACAAGAAATGATAATTTCATATTTGGTTATCTTGTTTCCTGTGACTCTAATATCTATAAAAGTAGTTGGGAATTTAATTTTATTAATTCTTGCTTTAATTGGCTTAAAAATATTTATTTTCGAGAAGATAAATCCTTTTAAAGAAAGAAACTTAAGAATTTTCAGTTATCTATTTATTGGGTATTTTTTTCTGATGTTATTTTCCATAATTTTATCTAGTGGATTTGGCCCTGAAATAAAACATGTAGCTAGGAAACTACATTTTCTTTTTGCTCCTTTAATTGCACTTTCACTATATAAGTTCAAATTTAGTTTTCATAACCTCCTAACTTCAATAAAGTTATCTCTACCGATAATGGCTTTAATAATATTGATACAATTTTATTTTTTTGATGTATCAAGACCTTCAGGTTTTATTAATGCAAACGTCTTTTCTGACTTAATTGTAACTTTAGGTTTTGTATCTATTGCTAACATTTTTTATGAGACTAAGAAGGATTTTTTGTTAAGCACTTTATCCTTTTCTTCAGCCTTAATAATTTTGATTTATTCTGCAAGTAGGGGCTCATGGGTCTCTTTTGTAGTTATATTTTGTCTATTTTTGATATTCTCTTTCAGGAAGTTTTCAATTATTAGTAAATTAAGAAGAAGAGTCATTCTTATACTTTTAATCTTTTTTGGCTTGTTATCATTCAATTTTTCCAAAATAAGTGATACTTATTATCATACAATTCAAAATATTGCCATTTCAGATGCTAATCAAGCTGTATATACTTCTTCAGGTATAAGGCTATTGATGTGGAAATCAGCAATCAAAGCTTTTAATAATGAATCTCCGTGGCATGGGTTTGGATACAGAAATGTCAATAAAAAAGTAGCGGAATATAGCGAAAACCATAAAGAAATAATATCCAAATATACTCATCTACATAATGAGTATCTTACAAATCTCTTATCTGCAGGTTATCTTGGTTTGATCTATGTTTTAAGTATTATTTTTATTCCATTAATTATATTTTTTAAGTCAAGGAGAGATGAGGCTAAGTATTTTTTAGCTATTTCTGGAATTTTTGTATGTGCCTCATATTTTATTTCCGGGTTAACCCACATTGCATTTGGAGAGGAGCATGTTAATGCTCTTTACATATTTATGATGGCCTTATTAATGCCAAGAGTGCTTAAAGATCTTTAGGTAAATAGATATTATTTGATGTTTTAATCAATCTATTCTCGCCTTTAAAGATACTGTAATAAGTTTTCTTTAATCCTAATTTTAATTGTGAAACTATTCTCCTTAATCTAAAAACAAAATTATTTTCCAAACGATAAGTGGAACTAACTGAAGATTTGATTATGCTGCTTTTAACTGAAAAGCCATAATGATTTGCCATGTCTAATTGAAAAACTGGCGCGGGCTCAACTTGATAGCATTGAAAATTTTTACATCTAAAAAGCTGCGCATCGGCAAGTGCAATTCCGGAACTTTCTTCAAAGTCAATGAGCTTTTTTGCGCCTTCTGGGGTTAAAAGGTAAGCGGCAGCACCAGTTGTATCATGAAAAAGTTTTCTTAAAGAATGTCCACTATCGATTTCGATACCTTTTTTAGATATTATTTTTTTTCGACCTCTATTTTCAAAATTTATTAAATCTATATCTGAAAAGTTTAATTTTTCTAATCCAGAAATAATTTTTTTAAAATCGGTAGAGATGACCGCATCATCTTCAAAAATAATAGCAGGCTTGTTGTTTGTATATACTTTTGACCAAAGGTTTTTATGAGATTGATAACAGGCAAATTCAGTTTTCTTCAGTTTTCTCTCCCAGTGGCATGAGTTAGCCTGATAGTATTCTTTATTGATCTGCTCTGATGATATTCCATCAAAAAATTCATAATCTAAACTTCGTAGTTGATTAATTTGAAATTTCCTTCTATCAGAATATTTAAGACTAATAACATAAATTTTTAATTTGACCATAATTTAAACTTTCATAATATTATGACTTGATGATATCTTTTATTTCAACCAAATCATGAATTCGGTAGAAATTTTCTATAGTTGTTTCTTCTACTTGATCATTGGAAATTAATACCGTTTTGTCAATACCGTAATTTTTTGCTGCAATAATGTCACTTGGTTTATCTCCTATAGCCCATGACTTTGATTTATCTATACAATATCTTTCGGATATGTATTCATATAGTGCTGTATTTGGTTTTCTACATGAACAATTATCGGAAGGTTTATGAGGACAATGAAGAAATTCTAGAATTTTTATATTTTGCTTCTCAAACTCAAGAATCATCCAGTCTCTCAGGGTAAGAAAATCTTGGGTTGAAAAATACCCTCTACCAATCCCAGACTGATTTGTTATAACAACAATTTCATAATTTAGATTATTTAAATACCTGCATATTTTGAATATATTTGGCAAAAAAACAATTTCTTCAATTTTGTAGGGGTAATGGGTATCAATGTTAATTACACCATCTTTATCAAGGATAACAATTTTCTTTAACATGAAATTATTTTAACTCTATAGGTTGGATATTTTATGGAAACGGATAATACCTTTTTAAGTAAAATCCTCAGAAAAGGTATTAGGTATGTTTTTCCAAAATTATTTCAATATAGTTAATAAATCAATTTCAGCAATTGAAATCCGTGATTTGGAGTCTGTCGCTGAAAAAATTTTAAAGATCTCTAGTTTAGGTGGAAAACTAATAATAGTTGGAAATGGGGGTAGTGCGAATATTGCAGGCCATATGGCTGTAGATTTTACAAACGCAGCAAAAATAGAAGCGGTCAGTTTCAATGATCCTGGTTTAATAACTTGTTTCTCCAATGACTATGGTTATGAAAACTGGGTTACTAGAGCAATGAAATCTTATGCAAAAGAAAATGATCTACTAATAACAATTAGTAGTAGCGGAAATTCAAAGAACCTAGTAAATGCTTCTTTATTAGCTAAAGAAATGGGTTTGTACAATATCACTTTTACTGGTTTTGACAAAAATAATCGTATTCGCTCAATTGGAGATAAAAATTTCTGGGTTGATTCAAATTTATATAATGTGGTTGAAATGACTCATCATGTTTGGCTAGTTTCAATTGTTGATTTTTTAATAGAAGAAAGGAAAAAAAGAAATTAGTTATGAAATCTATAGTTACTGGCGGAGCTGGATTTATTGGAAGCCACCTTGTTGACAAGCTCCTAGAAATGAGACATGAGGTTATAGTCTTGGACAATTTCAGCACTGGACGAAAAGAAAACCTTGAGCATGTGATTAATCAGATAGAACTAATTGAGTGTGATTTATCAAAATCAGGTGACTGGATAAATATTTTCAATAATGCTGATTGGGTCTTTCATCTTGCATCTCTTGCAGATATTGTTCCTTCTATTCAAAATCCAAAGGGATATTTCCAGTCAAATGTTGATGCTACTTTTCATGTTTTAGAAGCCAGTAGAAGATATAATGTACAACGTTTTATCTATTCCGCATCATCATCATGTTATGGTATTCCTGATGTATATCCAACCCCAGAAAATCAAGCTATTTCTCCACAGTACCCCTATGCGCTTGCAAAGCGTCTTGGTGAAGAACTTGTTCTTCATTGGTCCCAGCTTTACAAGCTCCCAGCTATCTCTCTAAGGTTTTTTAATGTTTATGGAACCAGATCTAGAACATCTGGAACTTATGGAGCTGTTTTTGGCGTATTCTTGGCTCAAAAATTAGCTAAAAAGCCTTACACAGTTGTTGGTGATGGAAATCAAACTAGAGACTTTACTTATGTATCAGATATTGTAGATGCTTTAATTGCTGCAGCGGAAAGTAATATTATGAACCAAGTTTATAACGTTGGTAGTGACACAACTATATCTATAAATAAAATTGTTGACCTTCTCGGTGGGGAAAAAGTGCATATTCCAAAACGTCCTGGTGAGCCTGATTGCACCTATGCAGATATCACTAAAATTAAAAAAGATCTTAATTGGCTTCCTAAGATTTCTATAGAAGAAGGGGTTAAAAAAATTTTAGACAATATTGAATATTGGGAAAAAGCAATAGTTTGGGAGCCAGAATCTATTTCTGAGGCCACAAAGGATTGGTTTAAATATCTTGGGCGAAATTAGAGCGTTTCTTCTTGCTGCTGGATATGGGTCTCGGCTAAAACCATATACTGATTCTTGGCCAAAATGTTTGATGCCAATTAAAAATAAGCCATTATTGGAATATTGGTTAAGTAATCTAGTAGATTCAAATGTCAATGAAATCTTCATCAACACTCACTACTTAAGTGAGAAAGTTGAGAGCTTCCTAAAGCAAGAGCATTTATCAAAAATTACTAAAATAATTTATGAGCCTGCATTACTCGGAACTGCAGGATCTTTGAGAAATAATGCAAATAAGTTTCGTAATAAACCTCTGTTAGTTGCCCATGCAGATAATTGGGTTTGCACTGATTTAAAAAAATTTATTAACTACCATTTTCGCAGGCCTAAGAATACAGTTATTACCATGATGACATTTAGAACTGACCATCCTGAATCATGCGGAATTATTGAAACTAATAAGCAAGGAGTTGTGACAAATTTTCATGAAAAAAAGAAATTTGTGAAATCTAATTATGCAAATGGTGCGGTGTATATTATCGAACCAGAGGTCATTGATTTTATTGTTAAAAAAGAACTAAATGATTTTAGTAATGACGTTATACCCAATTTTCTAGGTAGAATTGCAACTTGGGAAAATACTGGAATTCATAGAGATATTGGCTCAATTGAGTCACTTAGGAAAGCACAAAAAGATAATTGTAATTCGTCAATCTGGACATTCGATAATGATTGGACGAAAAGTTTTCTTAAAAACAATATACATAAAGAACTATTCAAATGACACACAAGACTAAGATTTTTTCTAATCTCGATAGCATTGTAGGGACTGACACGGTTCTCTGTTATGGGCATTTCAATGTAATTCATCCCGGACACCTGAGATATCTTGAATATGCTAAATCCTTATCGAAGAATCTTTGTATTGCTCTTCGTGCCGATAAAGACTTAGACTTGGATGAAGAATTTAAACATTTTTCAGAAAAAGAGAGGTCTGCAGCGCTAGCAAATCTTAACTTAGTTGATAGTATTGTAATTACATCAAATTATTCATTTGCTGAAATTATCTCAATTATTAAGCCCAATTTCGTTGTTTTAGGTGGAGAATTCGAGGACTCTAATGATATAAGAATCACGTCTGCATTTAGGGCAGCAAATGAATGTGGATCAAAGATAATTTTTCATGCAGGTGAAACTCATTATGCATCTTCCAATTTTTTATATGATGAAGTCTCAAGTATTGAGCAAAAAAACTTTTCAAAGTTAAGAAAAATATGTAGCTCAAATAATATTAGCGAAAGAGACTTAACTCAAATAATCAATAATTTTTCTAAAGCAAATATTCTTGTCATTGGAGATACAATAGTTGATAACTATGTAGCTTGCGATCCTGTTGGTTTAAGTGCTGAGGCACCAGTAATGGTGATAAAAGAGATTGAGTCTAAGCAATTTATTGGTGGGGCTTCAATAGTTGCTTCTCATGTTTCATCGTTGGGGGCTAACTGCCATTTTATGTCAGTCCTAGGAAATGACGAAAATAAGTTTTTTGTAGAAGAACAACTTAAAAAATATAAAGTCAAATGTAGCTTTTTCATTGATGAATCCAGGCCTACAACCTTTAAAACCAGATATCTAGTTAATAACCAAAAAATCTTAAGGGTTAGTAAAATTAAAGAGCACAATATTTCAAGAGAAATTGAAAATGACTTTTTAAAAAAATTTGAAGATGTGATAGATGGTTTTAATGGAGTTTTATTAAGTGATTTTTCATATGGGGTTATTACAACCAGAGTTCTAAATTCAATCGAAAAGATCTGCCAAGCAAAAAACATTAAACTTTTTGGAGATATTCAATGCAGCAGTCAAATAGGTAATATATCAAAGTTTAAGAATTTTGATTTGCTTACCCCAACTGAGAAAGAGGCCAGGATAACTTTGAGTGATAATAGTAGCGGAATAGAATTAATTGCACACAAACTTATGGATGAGACTAAGTGTTCTAATTTAATTTTGAAACTTGGTGCTGATGGTTTTATTGCCTATGAAAATAAAAAAAATGGACTTAGAGAGCATATTCCAGCTCTAAATTCAAATCCTATTGATGTAGCAGGCGCGGGAGACTCATTGATATCAATTATGTCTGTGTGTTCTTCAGTTAAAAAACCATTTATACATTCTTTAATATTAGGAGCATGTATGGCATCTTTGGCAGTTGGAAATATTGGCAATATTCCGATTACTTCAGATAAATTAAAAAAATATATTAGTAAAATTTTTAAATAACTATGAAAGATAAATATCTTATTGATGGGCATAAACTCTCGTACCATCCGAGGACTGTTGTAAAAATTATTGATGCCCAGTCAAACTGGGAAAGGGCAAAGAGTATTTACCCCATATATATGGAAATTTCGCCAATTGGAGCTTGTAATCACAGATGTTCATTTTGTGCAGTGGATTATATAGGTTATAACCCCGTTAAACTTGATTACGACATAATGAAATTAAGACTTCCTGAAATGGCTAGTCTTGGTGTTAAAAGTATTATGTACGCTGGTGAAGGGGAGCCTCTTCTTTACAAGAAAATTTCTGAATTAACAAAGTTAACTAAGGACTCTGGAATTGATGTGTCTTTCACCACAAATGGAACCATCCTACCTAAAGATTTTTTAGAAGTTGCATTGCCAAGAATTTCTTGGATCAAAGTGTCAATTAATGCAGGAGATCCAATCACATATGACAAGATTCATAATGGCAAGAAGGGTGACTTTAATAAAGCTGTAGAAAATCTAAAGAAGATGGTGCAATACAAGAAAGAAAACAACTTAAATGTTGTTATAGGTGCTCAATCAATGCTCCTCCCTGAAAATGTTAATGGAATGGAAACTTTAGCCAATTTGTGTAAGGAAATTGGACTTGACTACTTGGTAATTAAGCCATATTCCCAGCATAAATTTAGCTTAACCCATAAATATGAAGGTATCGACTATACTAAATATAAGCACTATGAAAAGGAATTTACCTCTTTATCAAGTAAAGATTTCCAAGTAATTTTCAGAGCTAAGACAATGAAAAAGTATATATATGGGGAAGAGCATCGTTACAAGAAATGTTATGCAACTCCAAATTTATGGGCATACATTATGGCAGATGGTAGTGTTTATAGTTGTAGCGCCTATCTCTTGGATGAAAGGTTCAATTTAGGAAATTTAAACAATAACTCCTTTAAAGAGATTTGGCAAGGAGAAAAAAGAAAAAATAATTTTGAGTTGGTTGAAAATAAATTAGATATTTCAGAATGTAGATTGAATTGTAGAATGGATGAATCTAATAGATTCATTGATTCAATCGTAACTCAAAAGATTGACCATATAAATTTCATTTAGTTCAGATAAATTGAATAATTTATTCAAAATTGCAATTGATTTGGACAATACAATAATTAATTATGATAAGGTATTTCTTAATCTTGCTTTAAAAAAAAAATTAATTACCGCAAAGAATATCTTAACAAAAAAAACTCTTCGAGATCATATTAGAAATAGACAAGATGGTGAAAAAGATTGGCAAAAACTTCAAGGATCAGTCTATGGAAAATATATAAAAGATGCTTGGATTTTTCCGGGTTTTCAAAAATTTTTGTGGAGATGCAATAGTCAGCAAATTCATGTAGAGATAGTAAGTCATAAAACTATTTATGGCCACTACGATGAAACGAGAACTAATTTACGAGATTCTGCTAAATCTTTTCTTTTTGAAAAATTAGGTAGTAAATCATTTGGGTTAATAAAAAAGATAGTCTTCTATTCAACACTCGAAAAGAAAATAGAATATCTGGAGAATTCAGCTTTTGATCTGGTAATCGATGATCTTGAAGAGGTCTTAAAGTCTATTAATTCTAATAAAATAAAGAAAATCCTATTCAATCCATCAAAAGAGAAAACTAGTTTCTTAAATTATTCTAATTGGGAACATATATCCATGAGTGTATTTCCGCCTATGGATCCAGATATAGTTGACAAATACTGTTTTGATTTTCTTGGCCTGTCTCTTTCTCAAACTAGTAATTTGAAAGGAAGGGCAAACGCACAAGTTTTTTCCTCGTATCTTGATAAAGAAAAAATAGTGATTAAATTATATTCTCAAGACAGGGGAAATATGAGATTTGATAGGGAAATAAGAGCGTTAAATGCTTTTCATAGGGTAGGAATAAAAAACGTACAGTCATTGATAAATTCTAATGAGACTTATGGCTTGGCGGCTTTCAAATGGATTCAAGGAACAGGTATTAATTATGCTAACTCTGAGATGATCGGTTGTATGTTGGATTTTATTGACCAACTTTATAAAAATAAAAATCATGAAGTTTTTTCTAAAATTGGTAATGCATCTGATGCCTGTCTATCTATGCTTTCTATCGAGAATCAAATTGGAAGAAGATTTGAAGAGCTAATTTCTCAAAATAATGAAGAGTTAAGCAATTTTCTTGTTTCCGAATTTCTGCCAGTTTTTCAAGAAGTAAAATCATGGGCAAGAAAGAGTTATGGCTTATATGAAAATCCACTTGATGTTGGTGATCAAACTTTAAGTCCTTCAGATTTTGGATTACATAACATAATTAACACTTCCAGCGGCCTATTTTTCATAGATTTTGAGTATTTTGGTTGGGATGATCCAGTAAAATTGATTTCAGATTTCATTCTTCATCCGGCAATGCAACTTAATCTCAAAGAATATCGTCAATGGCATCTTGGAGCGACTCAGATTTTTGGAGACAAAATTACCAAAAGACTGAATTTTTCTTTCCCTTTGTATGCGTTAAATTGGTGTCTGATTTTAATGAATGTTTATAAAGATTATAACTGGTCTAAACAGGTTTCTATAAACTCTCTATTAATCGAGGAGAAAGAAAATATTCTTCATGATAGATTATCTGAATCTAGATTCAGATTAGAAAAAATAAAAATGAATTATCTTAAAGGAATCTTCTATGGATAGGAGATCAAAGGATCTAAGAAAAATAATTGTCGATATTCTTGCCGATCAAAGGAGAGGTCATTTAGGGCCAGCTATGTCATCCATAGATATATTGAGAGTATTGTACGATCATTTTCTAAAGTATGATAATAAAGATCCTGATTGGGCCGATAGGGATAGATTTATTTTGAGTAAAGGACATGGATGCCTTTCTTTATACTCCATTCTTGCAGACAAAAACTTTTTTCCCAAGGAGGAATTAATGTCATTTTGCAGCTTTGATTCAAAGTTTGGGGGCCACCCTGAGAAGTTCAAAATACCTGGAATTGAGGCATCTACTGGCGCACTTGGTCATGGTCTTCCAATTGCTGTTGGAATGGCCTTGGCTGCTAAAATCAGAAAGCAAAGTCACAGAGTAGTAGTTCTCACAGGTGATGGAGAGTTAAATGAAGGATCAACTTGGGAGGCAGCACTATCGGCATCAAAGCATAAGCTCTCAAATTTGATTGTATTAGTTGACTACAATAAGTTTCAATCTTATGGCCCAAATAGGGAAATACTAGACCTTGAACCCCTATTAGACAAATGGAAAAGTTTTGGCTTCGATGCTAGTGAGTTTGATGGACATGATATTCAACAAATGAAGAAATCGCTAAATGGCACATCATCTAATAATAAACCAAAGGCTTTCATAGCACATACCATTAAGGGCAAAGGTTTTGAGTTTGCTGAAAATAATATCGAATGGCATCATAAGTCAAAAATTACTGATGATGAAATTGAAAAGATGTACCTTGCAATAAAGTAAGAAAAGTCATGAGAAATACTGCTTTAAATGAAGTTTTCAATCTTGCAAAATCTAATAAATCTATCTTATTTATTGGTTCTGACCTTGGTGCCGGTACACTAAAAAATATGTCTATAGATTTGCCTGATCAGTTTATTATGGAGGGCATTAGTGAGCAGCACATTATTGGTATGGCTGCCGGGCTAGCAATGGAGGGTTTTATTCCATATGTGAACTCAATAGCACCATTTCTTACAAGAAGGTGCTATGAACAAGTCCTGATCGATATCTGTCTACATGATTTGCCTGTCAGGCTATTAGCTAATGGAGGTGGTGTTGTTTATGCACCTCTTGGTCCTACGCATTTAGCAGTTGAAGATATAGCAATCTTAAGAGCTATTCCGAATATGTCAATTGTAGCCCCTTGTGATGCCGATGAAATGAAAAGATTAATCTCTGAATCTGAAAAATATCCTCATCCTCTTTATATTAGATTTGCTAAAGGTGGTGATAAGGTAATTAGTCAAGAAAGTTTTGGCTTTAGCATTGGTAAAGGCATAGTTCTAAAGGAACCAAAAGAGGGTCTATTTATTACGACAGGAGTTATTTCTCAGAAAGCCATGGAGGCAGTTAAGATATTGTCTAAAAATGGAATAGATTGTGGTGTTTTACACCTTCACACGATAAAGCCATTGGACACAGAATTAATTTTGGATCTTATTTCCAATGTCAATGCAGTTGTTGTTGCAGAGGAGCACATTATGAATGGAGGTCTCAGTTCAGCGATACTTGAAGTTTGTAGCGATAATATCCCCATGGAAACCCATAAAATTTCGAGAATTGGAATACCAGATAAATTTTCAGATAAATATGGTTCGCAAGAGGAGCTTTTAGGTTATTGGGGAATTACTTCCACCCAATTGGCTTTTTTAATGGAAAAAAAACTAAATGAATCTTGATAACAAATTTTTAGATCAAAATAATATAGAAATCGCAAATGAATTTCTTGAAAGAGGTTATATTATTAATGAAATAAAAGATATTGAAAGTCTTAAGTTTATTTCTAATCTTTTTATTTTTGAGTTAAATAATGTAATAAAAACTTCAGAAAAACCCCCCCAGAAACTCCTTAATAGTCTCCATGAATATATAGAGATTGAAAATCTCAATAATATCAGGATAGACCTGTTAAAAAGGTTAAATAAAAATCAAGATTTTAAATTAGCATACTTTAATATTGCAAGAGATGCTCTTTCAGTTATTGTTGGTAACGAGCTTGTAATGCAAAAAAATATTAACTTGTCTATTCAGTTTCCTAATGATTCAAGTTCACTTTTGGAAACTCATGCTGATACATGGTCAGGAGACTCGCCTTATGAGGTTGTAGTTTGGTTTCCATTAGTTGATTGTTATAAAACAAAATCAATGTACTTACTATCACCTGAAAAATCTAAAGAATTAAATGAAAATTTTTCTGACTATGCTGGAAACACAAGTGATCAGCTCTTTGAAGCTATTTCCAAGGATGTTGAATTTATTAAAATTAATTACGGACAATTCATGATTTTTAATCAATCATTACCTCACGGAAATAGAGTAAATTTAGAAAGTGAAACTAGAATTTCAATGAACTGTCGCTTTAAAAGCCTATTTTCACCATACAACGATAAAAAATTGGGCGAATTTTTTATACCAATCACTATTAAGCCAGCCACTATTAATGGACTAAACTATTCTCTACCTGGAGATTTTAGTGAAGAAACTTAGAGGGTACCTTTCTAGTAGGGTATTTATGGGTGAGCGGTTACCTCAATCTGCTCAGAATATTATATTAAAAGATTATTGTAATAAGAATGACTATATTCTATATTTGAGTACTACTGAATATGCAATGCAAGAATGTTATCTAGTACTTAATAAGACCATTAATAAAGATGATATTGTTGATGGTATAGTTATGTATAGTCTTTTTCAGTTGCCAAAAGATGAAAATCTAAGATTGGACTTATTCAAAAAAGCAATGAATAAGAAAATTGAACTTCACTTTGCTATAGAGAATTTATTTATTAAGAATCATCAAGACATAAACCTAATTGAGAATATCTGGAAAGTTAAGAAAAATTTAAATTTATTTGATTTAAATTTGTTAAGAAATAATGTCGAAAAATAAAAACTTCATATCTTTTCTGCATAATTCAACAAGTAGGGATGTTGTTTCCAGAATGAATGACAATAAAGTACAGTGTATGGAGATTGCTAAGAAATACAGTTATGATTATTGGGATGGCGACAGAAGATTTGGTTATGGAGGTTATAAATATATTCCCGGAAGATGGAGTGGTGTTGCAAAGAATTTAATTGAAAATTACAAATTAAATTCAAAATCAAGCATTTTAGACTTGGGTTCAGGAAAGGGTTATTTGTTGTATGAGATAAAGAAGATATTGCCATCCATCAGAGTGGTTGGGATTGATAATTCTTCATACGCTATTCAGAATGCAAAGAAAGAAATTCAGCCATTTCTAATAAGGCATGATCTAAGAAGGGAATTGTCTTTTAAAGATGATGAATTTGACTTAGTTGTGTCATTAGGAACTTTGCATAATCTAAAAATTTATGAATTGAAGATAGCATTATCTGAGATGAATAGGGTTGCAAAAAACAAATATTTAATGGTTGAAAGCTATAGAAATAACCAAGAGTTATTTAACCTACAGTGCTGGGCTTTGACGGCAGAATCTTTTTTTGAGCCAGATGAATGGCTTTACATCTTTGATAATTATGGATATAAGGGAGATTATGAGTTTATTTTTTTTGAATAGTGTTATAAAGGTTTCATGAAGAAATTTAAATTCAATGATGAAGTTTTTCATTCATTAGAATCAAGTTTTTCATTGAAAAAAACTGATATTGATGAATTAGTTAATTTGGCAAATCTTAATCAAAGACGCAGAGTAAGGCTTTGCTCTCATTCATCACCTAAAGATTTAATTCACGAAATGTTCATTGTACATAAAAAAGGGGAATATATAAGGCCTCACAAGCATATTAATAAAATAGAATCTATGATGGTTATTAGTGGAAAGGCGGATTATGTATGTTTTGACAATTCTGGCAATATAACTGAAGTTATTAAAATGGGTGATTTACATTCAAAACGCCCGTTCTATTTTAATAATAAAGATGGTATATTCCATACAATGATTATTCGATCTGAATGGCTGGTTTTTCTTGAAATAACTGAAGGACCTTTCAATAAGAGCAAGACATTTTTTCCAGACTGGTCTCCTGAGGAATCGGATAAATTGGGTATACAAGCCTATCAGAAAGAAGTCAAAAAATTGGTTGAAGATTTTGTTTAATCTTTTGGAAGAACAGAGACTTTCAAGCAAGTCAAACTTCAGTCAGTCAGCGTATATTCTTTCCCCCCTTTTTCATATAGCTTTACAACAGATTCTTGGGCAACTAAAGATAAACCACCATCTACATTAAAACTTTGACCAGTAATAAATGATGATTTATCACTACATAAGAATTCTATAAGATTTGCAATATCTTCAGAACGTCCCATTCTCGATAGAGGAGTAATTTGTTCTAATACTTGCCTAGTTTTGTTGTCAGAATGAAAGAATTTCTTATTTTCAGGCTTCAAAAGAGTTGGAGGATTTACTAGATTGCATCTTATTGTTTTCTTACCTAAGTTAACTGCAAGAAATTTTACTAAGCCTTCCAATGCTGCTCTGCTAGAGTGATATGCAGCCCCCTGTTCAGAATATATATACCTACTGGCTTGTGAGCCAAGTATAACAATTGACGCATTAGCATTAAGGTTTTCTTTAAGTGAATTTACCATTAGGTTAATTGATTTAACTGTGATATCAAATTCACTAGCCCAACTATCTCCACGATATCTATGAGTAAAAATTAAATTATCCCATTTCGTTGACAAAATACTCTTAAACGAGTCTGGAAGATCAATCAGAAGATGTTTACGGTCACTTTTATCCTGTCTTCGTGAAGCGGTATATACATTATCACCTCTGTCTTTAAGAACTTCTTTTACAACAAGACCGATACCACTTTTGCCTCCTATTATTAAAGAATTAGCCATTTTTAATTTCCAAATATTCAGGAACAGGAACTATAAACTTACCACCTATATCTATGTAGTCTTTATTTTTGGAAACGATCTGCTTTGCAAACCTCCAAGCTAAGATAACCACGTAATCTGGCTTTTTCTCCAGTAATGAAGAGGATGAATGGACCGGCAATTTCAGGCCAGGACTAAATCTTCCAATCTTATCTGGATTATCGTCAACAAGGAAATCCAAAAACTCTCCAATTTCGAAATCATATATCAAGGTAGTTCCTGTAATTGAAGCGCCGAAACCAGCAATAGTTTCCCCCTTGGTTTTTATAGAGCTCAATTTTCTTATCAAATGTTTTTTGAGTAAATCAATATCGCTCCTAAATTTTTTATATGTGGAGAAAGAATAAATTTTTCTCTCAGTTTCGATTTTAAGATATTTTTCAACACTTCCATCATGCGGAAAGATTCCCCCATTTCTTTGAATAAAATATCTTAATGAGCCGCCTTTAGTATCAACATGTTGGACCGCAAAAAGATCAAGTTTAAATTCATTAAATAATTTCTTAACTGGTGAAATTGAAAAAGAGGTGAGGTGCTCATGATATATAAAATCGAAAACTAAATTATTTATAACATCTAAAAGGTAATAGCTTTCAAAAACAAAAACCCCTTTTTCATTAAGAAGATGATTGATACCTTTAACCCATGATCTTATATCGTCAATGTTTGCAAAAACGTTATTTGATGTAATTAAATCAAAAGTCCCAATTTGCTCTTTGATAGAAAGAGCTTCTTTTTCATCAAAAAATAAATTAAGTGTTGTAATTCCTTTTTGATTCGCATAATCAGCAATCTTTGATGCTGGCTCAACGCCTATTACATTCATACCATTTTTTTTGAATTCACCTAGCAATGTTCCATCATTGCTACCAATATCTAATATATTGCTATTGATATTTAGCCCAATCTTTTTTATTACTTCATTAGCATAACCAGCAAAGTGATCTTTGAGACCAACTGAACTTTCAGTCTTGTAAATATAATTACTATATAACACATCTGGATTTATCACATCAATCAATTGAGCAAGTCCACATCTTTGGCAAAGATAAAGATCAATAGGATAGGATGGTTGATCTTGACGAAGGTTTTTCAGATCTAGATACTCATCACCAATAGGTGAAGGATTAAGATGGAAAACCTTTACTAAATCGTCACACAAACATCCACGACAATTTGTTCTCTTTTTTATTACATTATTTTTCAATCTGATTCTCTGTTCAAATTTAAATTGTTTTTAAGATGTTCATATGTAACTTTTCTAATATCTAACTACTCCAAGAAGAAGTTTTAATGGTAAATACATGATTTTGTATTACGTAGAGTGTATCTAAATTAGAATCTATTCTATTTTATTAGAATTGATAATTACTAGAAATCTACAGAATTCCCTATCAAAATTTTCATGTGTAAATTATAAAGTGATATGCGGAATCGATTGATGAAGTTTCAATTGGAAAAAGAAAGAATAACCCGAATGACTCTTTATATCTTTCTTATTTGGGAACAAATCAGGGTGCCAAGCTTTTTTCATGTTGTTTATGTTAAACTTCCTCAAAAAAAAGTAATCCTGAAAAATACCTTTAGAGCATAAAATAGAGTTTTTTCTTTTTATAGAGTCCATATTTTCTAGTATTGAGAAACCTCTAATTCATTTATTACTAGGCCTAAAAAAGATGAATTTCTTTAAAGAACAACTATCTCAATTAATTTTAAATCCAAGAAAGATAATCTACAAGATTTATAAAGTATTTTCTATTCTTGTAGCTTTTCCATTAATTGTTTTTATGGTTATTTTAAGACCATTTGTTCTTATTAGGGTAGGTCAGTTGATATCTTCGAGATTGGGGCATTTCGCAGGAAATACGGAAATGTATCTTTGTGAAAGGGATCACATTTATTCCGCTAGAAAAGTACTAGATTTTTTTTGTTTACAGGATGGAAATGTCTGTAATGAACAGTTATTAAAAATGTTCAAGAGAATTATAAAAATAGTTCCGCCTTATTTGAATGACCTTATAAGTTCTATAAATTTAATTCTTGAATTACTATCTAATAAAATTAATTTTTTAGGAAAACATATAGCGAAACCAATTAATTCCGATAGAGATATTAAAAATATTTTAGAGAGTTCTCGACAGCATATTTACTTCACTAAGGACGAGTTAAAATTTGGCGAGCAAAAGTTAATAGAGTGGGGTATACCCCAAAAAACAAAATTGATTTTGGTTTTTGCTCGAGATAGCTCTTACCTAACAAAATTTCAACCTATGGTTGATTTTTCTTATCATGATTACAGAGATTGTGAAATAAAAAAATTCAGTCATTTTGCTAATGAATTTGCAAAAAAAGGATATTATGTTTTAAGAATGGGTGTAACAGCAAAAGAGCCGTTGAATGTCAACAATGATAAAGTGATTGATTATGCTTTTAACGGTATGAGATCTGATTTTATGGATATTTTTTTAGCTCACAGGTGTCATTTCATTATAACAACTGGCAATGGAGGGGATGCGCCTTCAATTTTTAATTTTAGAAAACCTGCTGGCATCGTTAATTTTTCACCTCTATTTCACATTCCTACATTTCTGAGAAAATCAGTCGTGCTTCTCAAGAATCATGTCGACATAAAAACCAAAAAAACTCTAACTATTTCTGAAATATACAATAGAAAGGTTGATTCATGTTTAACTGAAAATTGTTTCCTTGAAAAAGGGGTTGAATTAAAAGAAAATTCACCAGAGGAAGTTTTAGCAGTGGCAAATGAGGTAGAAGAATTAATAAACATTGACTTTAATAAACCCTTGTCAACTGAACAGGCTAAATTTAATTCAAAGTTCATTCTTGATGTAGAACTAGAAGGTTGCAAGGTTCACGGTTCTAATCTAACAAGATATAGCGCAAATTTTCTTACTCTAAATCCATCTTGGCTTGACTAACTATCAGATATTAGATAATAAAGTTAATGAAATACATTAATAAAACTTTTGAAATATTTGGTGACTTTTTCAGAAGTGATCGAAAGAAAGTTCTCATTCTCTTTCTCCTAGTTCTAATTGAGGGCATAACTCTAACCGCTACAGTAATTTCAATTATCCCCTTAACGGATTATTTATTAGATCAGACTTTAACTAGCCCAAGCGTTGTAACATCCTATATTCTGTCAATAACTGATTCATATCAGATTTCAAGGAGTTTTTGGACTTTTGGATTGCTTTTCGTTTTTCTTACAGTTTCAAACTCTTTTGTTAAGGTCTTTATTAGGTACAAAATTCTAAAAATAAAATACTCAATTCTTAGAGGACTGTATAAAAAAACATTAGATAGTTTTTTATCTGCAAGATACTCTTTTTTCGATTCAGAGAATCATGGCAAATTTATAAATACACTCAACAAGGAATTATCAATCGTAGGAGATACTGTTGGGCATCTAGCTACCCAGTTCTCACAAATTGTTCAAATAGTTCTATATTCATTAATCCCATTTTTCATTGACTTTAGAATGACTCTAATAGCAATAATTATTGCTTTTTTCTTCTCATCCATTTTTCTTGCATTGAATAAATATAGTTACAATCTTGGAAAAAGGAATACAGAAACATCGAATGTTCAAATGGGTGTGCTAAATGAAATATTTCAATCTATTAGAATTATTTTAGGTTTTAGTAGAAAAAAAGAAGCAAAGAAAAGATATATTGACGCCTTTGATAATCATGTAAGAGTTACTGTTAAATCCCAGGTTTTATCCGATGTTGTTCCAAACTTCTTTTTACCTTTGGGTATTTTTGGCAGTGTAGTTGCTTTTGGTATTTCTTTAGATTTGGGCGGAAGAATTTCCGAACTATCTGCAGTTTTGTGGAGCTTGTTATCACTAATGCCCGTTTTATCTGCATTCCTTCAAACTAATGTAAGTATTAATAATTTTATTCCAAGTTATGAGCAACTTAATAACCTCCTTTCTAAAGCTGAAAAAATGAAAGAACCTTCCGGAAATATAATTTTTGAGAAATTAGATGAAGATATAAAAATCAAAGATATATTTTTTAGCTATCCCAATATTTCAAAGAAAATACTCAACAAATTAAATCTTTCCATAAAAAAATCTGAAATTACAGCCATCATTGGACCTTCTGGCTCGGGAAAATCAACCTTAGTGGACTTGATATTAGGTTTGCAAAGACCTTTTGATGGTGAAATTCTTATAAACAATAGAAGTCTAAACTCAATAGATATTCATAGTTATCGTGAAAAAATTGGCTATGTTCCTCAAGAGAGTTTTTTATTCAATATTTCGATTAGGGAGAATTTAATTTGGTCTTGTCCTAACTCCACAGAAAATGAATTATGGAATGCCCTTAAGCTAGCTAATATTGATAAATTTATTTGTGGATTACCAAATGGTATTGATACAATTGTTGGCGATAGAGGTTCTAAGTTATCTGGAGGGCAAAAACAGCGAATAGCTTTAGCTAGGGCTATTTTAAGAAAACCTGCAATTCTTATTCTTGACGAGGCAACCAGTTCTCTTGATATTGGCTCTGAAAAGAAAATTAACGAATCTTTAAATAATATTAAAAATAATACAACTGTTATCCTTATAGCGCACAGACTTCAATCAATTCAAAATGCAGATAATGTCATAGTGTTATCTGAGGGGAAATTTATTGATCATGGCTCTTATGAAAATTTGTTAGAGAGAAAAAACAAATTCATACTTTCTTTTCATAAGAAAAACAATTAAAAAGAAATTTAAATTAATATCTTTAAGCAGTTATGAAAGAAAAGGTTATTCCTAAAAACTTAAAGACCATTTATCTAATCCTGATCTTTTTGTTTCTTTCTTTGAGTTATCAAAGTTCAAGCAAATTAGAATTAAAGAACATAATTCCTGAACCTGTAGAAATGTCACTAGTTCCTATGTCAATTGCCATTAGTGAGTTGAAAGGCTACACAACTGGTTATACAGGATCAAATAATTTACTAGATATTTTTCTAAATCATCAAAGTTTGTAGAGATATAGAAATAATAAGAGTGAATTACCAAGAATGGATTTGAAAAATATACTTTCCTCTCTGAAAATAGAAAATAATTCAACAAAATCTTTTCTTGAAAGAGAGGACCTTGGAATCATAGATTTTTATAAAATTTCTTTTAGTCTATTTGGCTATAAGATCTCAAGCCTAACCTCTACCTACTAAGCTATATTAATATTATCGGTAATATTATTTGCGGTTAAGTTTTGGAATAAAAGTTTTTTCTTAAATTTTTCATCAGTTCTAGCTTATCTCGCTAGTTTAGTGTTTTCATTTTTCTTAGCTCATTATTGGGTGTTTAAATCCCTATTGTATATAATTAGTTACGAATCAATTTAAGGAAAATTATGAAAGTTTTAGTTACTGGCGCGGATGGTTTCATAGGTTCTCATCTTGTAGAGATTTTGCTCAAGAATGGTTATTCTGTTAAGGCCCTGTCACAATATAATTCTTTTAATAACTGGGGATGGCTTGAGGATATAAACTGCATTGATGAAATTGAGGTGGTTTCTGGTGATATAAGAGATTTAAATTTTTGCAATACAATTGTTAAAGATGTAGAGATCATCTTTCATCTTGCTGCTCTTATAGCCATTCCCTTTTCATATATTGCTCCAGATAGTTACATTGAGACAAATATTACAGGCACTTCAAATATTCTTCAAGCTGCAAAGAACAATGGAAACATAAGGGTTGTACATACTTCAACAAGTGAGGTTTATGGAACTGCACAATACATACCCATTGATGAAAACCACCCCCTACAAGCTCAGTCGCCATATAGTGCCACTAAAATTGGTGCAGACTCTATAGCCATGAGTTTCTTCAACTCATTTGATCAGCCTATTTCAATTGCTAGACCATTTAATACTTATGGTCCAAGACAATCTGCTCGGGCAATTATTCCCACAATTATCACCCAAATTTCTTCAGGTTGTGAGGAAATATCATTGGGCGATCTTTCTCCAACCAGGGACTTTAATTATGTTACTGATACATGTTCTGGGTTTATTGAAATAGCGAAAACCGAAGCATCAATTGGCGAAGTAATTAATATAGGCTCTGGACATGAAATTTCTATGTTAGATACTCTTAACACAATAAAAGAATTGATGAATTCTAATGTAACATTCTTAGAAGATGAAAGAAGGATTAGACCAGAGAAATCAGAAGTCTTTAGGTTGGTTTGTGACAACAAAAAAATAACCAATATTACTGGCTTTAAGTCTCAAGTTGATATTAGAACTGGATTACAAAAAACAATTGAATGGTTTTCTAACAAAAATAATCTAATGAAGTACAAGCCTGGCATTTATAACGTCTAATTGTCAATGGAGCAAATTAAGAATATTTGTTTTATCACTGGAACAAGAGCCGAATACTGGCTATTGAAACCTATCATTCTTGGGATCTGTCAAAGAGAGAATTTTCAATGTAACCTTATTGTTACTGGGGCTCATTTATCCGAGGAATTTGGCTCGACCATTGAAATCATTGAGAAAGACCAAGTAGAAATTACAAAAAAAATTCCAATATTAACTCAAGAAGATAATGAATTAGGGGTAGCGAAGTCTATTTCTATAGCTGTAACTGAAATTACTAAAACCTTGTTAGATTTTAAGCCAAATTTTTTAGTAATTTTGGGGGACAGGTATGAAGCTTTAAGTGCAGCTATATCGGCAACTTTATTAAAAATTCCTATCGTTCATCTTTATGGAGGCGAGGTTACACTTGGAGCCTATGATGATGCTTTTAGGCATTCAATAACAAAGATGTCAAAACTTCATCTAACTTCAACTGATATATACAAAAATAGAGTTATTCAAATGGGTGAAGACCCAGAGAAAGTATTCAATGTGGGGTCAACCGCTATTGATAATATAACTTCGTTGAATTTGATGAATAGGTTAGAGTTTGAGGAATCGATTAACTTTAAGATGAAAGATAAGAATTTTCTTATTACATATCATCCTGAAACCTTGTCTGAAGAGTTACCTGAAAATTCAATTAAAACCATAATAAGCGTTTTAGACAGTTTTAAGAATGTTGGATTAATATTTACTGAAGCAAATGCTGATAATGGAGGCAGGAGAATAAATCAAGTTATTAGAGATTATGTGAAGGCGAATACTCATAAAGCTGTTGTTTATTCTACCCTCGGAGAGCATAGATACTATTCGGCTCTTTCTCTTGTTGATGGGGTTGTTGGCAATTCATCAAGTGGAATTATTGAGGCTCCTTACTTTTTAACTCCAAGCGTCAATATAGGCATTAGACAACATGGAAGATTACGAGCAGAAAGTATTATTGACTGTTCTTGCAATGAAGTGGAAATTAAGAACGCCATCTTGCAATTACTGGATCCAAAATTTAGAAACAAAATAAAGACTTCTGACAATCCTTTTAAGCATTCTGGAGCGGTTGATAGAATTATAAAAATTTTAACTAATACTGATTTTTCAAATCTTAAATTTAAGAAATTTTTTGACATAGATTATGACAATTAATGGAATTAAAAACCCTCTCTCAAACTTTTACTCGAATGAATATATTTCACTTTTTTTGGGTAAAAATGACTCGATATATGAGTATAGGTATCAAGAGAAAGATGACTTTTTTTACAATAAGTCAATAAAGAGACCTATAGATAAAGTATTAGATCAGACCGTTGATGAGGGCTACTTTGATCTAGAGTCAGTTTATGGTTATAGCGGCTACATTTCCAACAGCTTAGATCAAGAGTTTATTAAAAGAGCTATTCAAGAGTATAAAAAAGATTGTATTCAAAAAAAAATAGTTGCGGAGTTTATTAGGTTTAGCCCATTTAATAATTTTGCTAATAAGTTCTCAGATTCTTTAGATTACTACAAGTCATTTGGTGATAATGTGATAGTGGATTTAGAGTCTGATATTGATTCTAACTACAAAAAAAAAGCAAGATATTTAATTAGAAAAGCTTCTGAAAATCTGGAAGTTTCCAGGAGTCATAATATTGATCTATTTATAGAATTATATTACCAAACCATGAATAAAAATAATGCCAGTTCATTTTATTTTTTTGATGAGTCGTTTTTTAAAAATTTAATAAAATTAAATTTTATCAAGATGTTTAAAGTTGTTGAAAGAAGAGAAGTCGTTTCTATGGCGATTTTTTTATTGGATAATAAAAATATATATTATTATCTTTCTGCTAATACACCAAAAGGTTATAAGTTAAATGCAAATTTTTATTTACTAGATCAAGTAATCAGGAAATTCAAAAGCAATGGATTGCAAAAAATGATTTTAGGTGGTGGATCTTCACCAGACAAAGATGATAATTTATTACAATTTAAAAAGAAGTTCTCTAGTTATAGCGAGCCGTTCATTACAGGTGGTATGATTTTTATCAATAAAAAATATGAATCATATAATGGAATATATAAACATAGCAGTGGCACAGCAAATAACTTTTTCCTTAACTATCGATATAGATGAGTGTTTTCATTATTGCTGAGGCGGGTGTTAATCATAATGGCTCAGTCGAGACAGCAAAAAAAATAATTGATGCCGCTTATGATTCAGGAGCAAATGCTGTTAAATTCCAAACATGGAAAACAGACCTTATTGTTACAAAAGATGCCCTATCTGCTCACTATCAAAATAAAAATATAGATAACTCTCAATATGATTTATTAAAAAATCTTGAGCTTACATATGAAGATTTTATAGAGCTAAAAAGATATTGTGATAGTGTTGGTATTCTGTTTTTATCAACCCCTGATGAAATTGAAAGCGCAAGATTTCTTTTCTCTATTCAAGATATATTTAAGATAGGTTCAGGTGAGCTAAATAATCCTTTATTGTTGAGAGAAATAGGCTCTTATAAAAAGAAAGTTATATTGTCAACAGGAATGGGCACTTTTCACGAAGTTGAAACAGCCCTAAATATCCTAATTTCTTCAGGAACAAAGAAAAATAATATAACCATTCTCCATGCAAATACTGAGTATCCAACACCAATGGATGATGTCAATCTGAATGCCATGAAAAATATATCAGACCAGCTAAACGTCAAAGTGGGATATAGTGATCATACTGTTGGAATAGAGGTTCCTATAGCTGCTGTTGCATTAGGAGCATCGTGTATTGAAAAACATCTGACGCTCGATAAGTCTATGAAAGGACCAGATCACCAGGCAAGTATAGAGCCAATAGAATTCAAGAAAATGGTAAAGGCTATAAGAAATATTGAGCTTGCAATGGGAGTTAAGGAAAAAAAACCTTCTAAAAGTGAAGCAAAAAATATAAACATTGTTAGAAAGTTTATTGTTGCTTCTAAATTAATAAAGGAGGGTGAAGTTTTTACTGAAAAAAATCTTACTACAAAAAGAACTTTGACAGGTATTTCAGCATCCCGGTGGGATGATGTTATGGGTAAAAGAGCAAAAAAAGAGTTCCTTGAGAATGAACTAATCGAGATATAGATGTCAAAAAAAGTTCTAATAATTGGCGCAGGTATATCAGGCTTAGTTGCTGCCTATATTGAGGCAAAAAAAGGGAACAAGGTTGAGATTTTTGATTCAGAAGATCGAGCCGGAGGTTTGCTTAAAAGCTACAAGTTTGCGAATAACTATTTCGATATTGGCACTCATTTTATAAGTCCCACAGGGATTGATTTTCTAGATAATTTTTTATTAGGAGATTTAGATGAAAATGATTTCAATATTCAGAATATAGTTCATAACTCAAATTATTTTCAAGGTAAATTGAGCAATATTAGTGGCTATGTAAATTCTCATTCGCTTGAAGAAAAAAAATACCTTCAGGGTTGCCTAGATCTTATTCATTTAAAAGACCTAGAATATGAATCCCTCGAGCATTTTACTTTATCAAAATTTGGTTTAACTTTCTACGAGGAAATTTTTAAAAAAGTATATCTAAAATACTTCCATAAAGATCCTAAATTGATATCTCACAATATGTCAAATTTTTATGAGACAAATAGATTGATAGCTTTTAGCAAAGAAATATCGTCGGAGCTAACAAAATCATGTTTCTTTGATGATCGTCTTGGGCATCAAGAAAAAATAAATGGATCAACAAATTATTATCCAAAAAAAGGTGGGATGAGTTTCTACATAGATATATTAATAAAAAAATTATCCAGGTTAGGAGTAAAGTTTCATTTTAATTCTAGTGTTGAGAAGGTTAATTTATCAGGAAAGGAGGTTAAATCAATCATTGTTAAAGGCAAAAATATTAATTTAGATAGACTAGTTTGGTCCCTTCCTGCTCCTCTTCTAATGATTAAGTCTGGAAAGAGCGTAAAGTCAACTCCTCCTCATATCTTAGATGTGGGCTTGTATGCTTTTCTCTTTCAGAGGCCACTTTTGAGTGATTCACAATATATTAATGTTTATGAGCCCTCTTTTTTCTCTGGGAGAGTTACACTTTATCAGAATATGACAAAACAAGATATTTACACTTGTACTGTTGAAGTTCTAACAGACTCATCCGATAATTTACCCTCAGCAGATATAATAATCAGTGAACTTCTTCAAATGGGTATCATTACGGAAAAAAATCTTTGTAAATCAAAGGATCTTCGCATAAAAGAAAAAGCAATTCCAGTTTTCTCTAATCAAAATATTAAAGATCAGGAAAAATTGTTAACTTCTTATAAAAGTGATTTCATCAATGTAAATATAGTTGGACAATCAGCTGAACAAAAATTTTCAATGATAAGCGTAATTAAAAGTGTATATAAAATACTTAAAAATGAATAATAATTATGGCATGGAATAAAGAGTGGGATGATGTTTTTGCTTCAAAGGCATGGGGTAAATATCCATCGGAAGAACTAATTAGATTTATAGCGAAGAACTTTTACAGCTCCCGTAATAGAAAAAAAATCAAGATATTAGAACTTGGTTGCGGAACAGGAAGCAATCTATGGTATTTGTCTAGAGAAGGGTTCAGTATATACGGAATAGATGGAAGTAAAATTGCGGTTGAGAAATCTGTAGAAAGAATCAATCGAGAAGTTCCATCCTGGAGTGGTTCAATCAAAATTGGAGATTTTTCAAAAAAACTTGCATTTGACGATGAAACATTCGATGCCATTATTGATGTCCAGGCTATTTCTTGTAATGATTTGACATCAAGTCTGCAAATTTATAAAGAGTGTAAAAGGGTTTTAAAAAAAGATGGACTTATTTTTACTAAAATGTTCTCTTCTGTTTGTC
>Ga0181572_10000534_pt1 | contig 27388 bp, 15 predicted proteins | sample 101ome_26_FD_133004 | JGI IMG/M metagenome (GOLD analysis project Ga0181572, IMG submission 133004) | Coastal salt marsh microbial communities from the Groves Creek Marsh, Skidaway Island, Georgia - 101408AT metaG (megahit assembly) | ecosystem: Environmental > Aquatic > Marine > Intertidal... | reverse complement strand
CTTGCCAAGAACCTTGATCACGTCGAAGAGGTTCTGCGGCTTGGAGCCGAGAAGGCTCGATCAGTTGCGTGTGCAGTCAATCGACGCGCTCGACAAGCTTGTGGTCTGGAATGAAGCAAACGCCCATGGCCAGTAGCCCATCAAGCTCCAGGGAAACGATTCTGCCCTCTATCATCATCGGTGCCGGTATGTCCGGTTTGACTGCTGCCTCAAAGTGGCACCAAGCAGGCATGTCGTCGGTGATTCTCGAAAAGTCACGAGGGGTCGGTGGCAGGATGTCTCGTCGTCGCAGCGAGCATGGGAATTTTGATCATGGAGCTCAGTTTTTTGAAGTCACTGATTCGTCTTTTCAGCAGCAGGTTGACCGATGGCAGCAGCAAGAGCTCATTCGCAACTGGAGCAGGGGTTTTCCCGATTTGTCAGGACAAGTTCAGGGTCCTGGCTTACCCTGTTACTGTGGTCGTGATGGCATGAATAGTGTTTTGAAGGATTTATCCACAGGACTGGATGTGCGCACAGGACAGCGGGTTGAGCGAATTTTTCGACAGCAGGATCTCTGGGCTGTAGAAATCGAAGACGCCAAGGTTTATCAGACCCGAGCTCTTTTGGTCACGGCACCAGTTCCGCAAGCCCTATCCATGCTGGAAAAGGGTGATGTGTCCATCAATCCAAGGCAAACTTCAGCCTTGGCACGCATTGACTACGAGCCCTGCCTGACTTTGATGGTGGCCCTCGCTCAGAAAGTAGACTTCTCTGAGCATGGAGGCCTGTGGCTTTCTGGCGAACCGCTCTCATGGATCGCTGATAATGCCAGCAAGGGCTTGGCTGCTGATGTGGCTTCCATGCTGACTATCCATGCAGGGCCGCTCTTTAGCCGCCAGCACTGGGAAACTGACGCGAGCGAAGTCACCCGAATCATGTTGAAGGCAGCTTCGGAGTGGATTCAGCAAGAACCGCTGGCTGCACACTACCATCGTTGGCGCTATCACCAGCCCCTTGAGCTTTTCCCTGATCGCATGCTGGTTATCAATCAAGATCCCTGGTTGTGCTTAGCTGGGGATGGATTTGGGCAATCAGGTGTCGAAGGGGCTTATCTCTCCGGCATGGCAGCTGCCGAGGCGCTTCTAGAATGACCCTCCTTCGAGGATTCCAGTTGCGGAATGACCATGAGGCCGCTGGTCTCATCTCCTAAAATCTGACTGCAGCTCCCTTGGTATCGATGATGCCACCAGGCAACAAGAGCACACACTACAGCGTCGGTCTGATCTTCTATATCCTTATGCCAGTCGGTTTGCAGCAATGCCGCTAATGAGCGACATACAATGAGTTCGGGGAAGTAAATCTTCAGGCATTGCCTCAGGTGTTTTTGTAGCACCCCGAAATGCCTGCGGCGCTGGGCCACCGTGCCCTTCTTATAGGGGATACGTTCGGTTAACCCAAACCACCGCACCATGGCAGGGTGGGGGTAGACTTCGAATAGGATGTGTTTGCCCTGAGTCTGTAATTGGAATCCTACTTGACTCAGAGCAAGGGCGATTCTGGGTGGTCTGGGATGATGGGTCAGATTGGTGGGGTAGCAGCCACATTTGAAGCGCGCAAACTCACGGGATGCCTCTCGGTCAACTGGGCGGGCTCCAGTCAGGTTTTGGCAGATAACCGGCGCATCCATGGCAACGATGCAGGCTCCTTGCTCTCGGAGGCCAGTTAGCTTCTCAACCAGGCATTCATCCCCGCGGGAGAGTCCCACCTCTCGCAGAATGACCTGATCCCTGGCTTGCTCGAGCACACAGATCCCATCGGGTCGACGATCACCCCACGCCAAGTCGATGCCGATGTAGTAGCTCCTTGGCATGCGGAACGGTTCGAGTTGGACGATTAATATTTTTAGCCCTTTGGAGCCGGATGCTTGACGGCCACCAATTTTTTCAAGGCACCCAGTGCAGTCCTCATGAGCGGGAACTCAGCATAAACCCCAGTGGATGCATCCCAGTAGTCCCGCTGCCAGCAGACCTTGCTGGTTGGCCCAAGCTCGATCTCACTGACCCCATCCAAAGATCTAGGTTTTCCTCGGAATGTATAGGCCATGTGCCAACTGATGAAGTGACGCTTGCCACCGAGGGCGTGATGCTTGATCTCAATCCTTATCTGCTTGAGTTGCTTGAACAAGTCTTCAAATAGAGCGCGAAGCTCAGGGATGTTGCTTGCTTGATTGATTGGATCCTCGAAGGATAGTTCTCTTTCGTAGACATCCTCAAGCGCTTGGCACGTTTCAGGGCTTAAGCTTTCCATGAAAGCCATGAATTTTAGGAGGCCTTGGGGCGACTGGGTGACATCCATGGTTTGATTATTCCCCGACATGTCATGAAGTCAAAAATCTTTCTCCTTCCTCATCCTTGTGTCCCTGGGTTGGTTTAAAACAAGCTCCCAGTAGCATGATCTAATACTCGCTTGTTTTCATCGATATGGAAGATATCATAGGAAGCGCTCACGTTGGTCACCTGGTCTAATCCAGTGAGCGATTGGCACGCATGAAGCGTTTTTCAGCTAATGCTTCTTGGGCCTTGAATCCATAATGCCTTTGCGTGGTCATTCAGTTACATGGGTTGGATGAGCCCGTTCAATTTGACCGGTTCTTGCAGACGCAACCGGCAGGTCAATCCTGTCACCGGGGGGAAAATGTTGTTTGCAGGGGCCGGTCTTGCTTTTTTGGCGTCAAGGCTCCCCACCATTTACCGGAGAGCAAAGGATGGGGTCCGTCCTTCCCTAACCAATCAATGAGTGTAGGACCTCCCCGCCGATATCAGTCAATTTTCGGATGCGCCCAGCGTGTTGAAATGTGAGCCGTTCATCTTCAAGTCCCATAAGACGAAGGATGGTGGCATGCACATCTCGGATGTGAATGGGCTGATCGACTGACCGAAGGCTGAAGTCATCGGTTTGGCCTGCGGTGGCCCCTGCTTTGACCTTGCCTCCGGCCATCCACATGCAAAGCCCATAGGAATTGTGTTCTCTGCCGGGCGTTTTGGGCATGGTGGCACTATTGACAAAAGGGGTGCGTCCCATTTCCGATGCCCAGACAACGAGGGTATCTTCCAGTAAGCCGCGTTGGTGTAAATCTTCTAACAAGGCTGCGACCGGACGATCCACTTCTTGGCTGTGCTTGCGCATGCCAGCCTCGACGTTATTGTGATCGTCCCAGCTGTGGCTGCCGATCTGAACCCCGTGAACCAACAGGGTGAAGCGGACGCCCCGTTCTACCATGCGCCGCGCCAGTAGACACTGCCTTCCAAAGCCTTGGGTTTCATCTTGGTCCAGACCATAAAGCTTGGTGATAGCAGGAGATTCTCCAGACAAATCAACAGCCTCTGGAGCCTGTGCCTGCATCCTGAATGCGAGTTCGTATGCCTCGATCCTTGCCTCCAATTCACTGTCGTAGGCTCTTTGATCTGCGTGATGTTTGTTGAGTGCTGCCAGTAAATCAAATTCCTCGCGCTGTTGCTTTGATGTGATCCCATCGGGTCGCTGGAGGTTGAGGATGGGAGATCCCTTGTCCCTGAGAAGGGTTCCTTGGTGCACGGCAGGTAAATAGCCATTGGCCCAGACTGCTGCACCGTTGCATGGTGCCCCGCGTGGATCCTGAATCACCACATAGCCCGGCATATTTTGATTCAGCGTGCCCAAGCCGTATTGAATCCAGGATCCAACCGATGGACTGCCAGGAAAAGGGCTCCCTGTGGTGACATGATAAGTTGAAGGTCCGTGGTTTTGGTTATCAGTCTGGATGCCATGAACGAATGCCATGCGGTCAGCTTGACCCGATAAATGGGGAAACAGTTCAGAAAACCATCGGCCTGTGTCACCATGCTGTCGAAATTTAAACGGACTTCCCACACACACGTGTGGGAAGCTTAGCCTGCCCTGTAGTTCACCACGTACCGAAGGCAATCCCGGCAACGGCTTGCCATGCCATCGGTTCAGGATGGGTTTATGCTCAAAAGCATCCATTTGGGAGACGCCACCCTGCATGAATAGAAAAATGCAGTGCTTGGCCTGACCAGGGAGATGCGGCCTTCTTGGCGACAACGGGCCGGCTGCGGCCTTCAGGTCAAGGGTGGATTGATCAGCTAGCAAACCCGCCAAACCGAGCGCACCAATGCCATTCCATGTGTGATGTAGAAAATGTCGGCGATGCATCATTGTTTTTTCGAAGGGTCAGTCAATGTAGACAAATTCATTGAGGTTCATCAGGATCCTTGCCAAGCGAACCATGCCAGCCTCAGTCCGTGCCAGTGGAATCAGCATTCTCTGCTCGTCTTTGTCAGGTCGGCGCGAAAGGGCGATGAGGAAGGCATGGTCGATACGACGCTCCGCTTCATTGCCTGCTTCATGAATCACTCGATTGGCAAAATGGGGAGCTTCATCTTCCACCAATTGGCCGTTATACATTTCCAGAGCCTGCAGCGGGGTGACCGACTGAGATCTTCTGGGCATGCTATCTTCGCACACCAACCCATCGAATGATTGCAGGAAGGGCATGGTGAGAGTGCGCTGTTGATAAATGTACAGGCTCCGTTTGCGTGCCTCTGGGCCCTGGCTCGTTGCCCATTTGCTTTTGGAATACTTCACCCTCTCTTCAATCCCGTCAGGCAAGCTAGGGAAGATCGGCAAACCATAACGCTCTGGATTGAGGCGACCACTGACACTGAGAACTTGGTCTCTAATCGCTTCAGCCTCCAGCCTTCGCCGGTTGAAATGGCTCAACCATACATTGTCTGGGTCATCGATGTTTGCCTGAGGGTTGATGGGGGTCGAGGCCTGACGGTAGGTTGAGGAGAGGACCATCAGTCGATGCATGGCTTTAAGACTCCATCCTTCCTCGATGAAGCGCAGGGCTAACCAGTCCAGTAGTTTTTCATGGGAAGGGCCTCCGCTCAGTGCACCAAAGTCACTGGGTGTGCGGACCAGGCCACGTCCAAAATGATGCATCCAGATCCGATTGACCATGACCCTTGCCGTCAACGGATTATTGGGGGATGCAATCCAGTTTGCCAGGGCCATTCTGCGGCTCCGAGTGGGCCACCGTTTGAAGGGGTCCAGCCGTATGGTTGCTGGCTCTGTGTTGCCGGTGATGCAGCTTAGGAAACCCGCCTGAACTGGCTCGCCTGGGTGGTCATGCTCTCCGCGGATCATGACATGGGTTACCGGGACACCTGGTTCGTAAGGGGGCCCAAAGGAATGCCTCAAGGACATGGCCCGAGGTTCAAGCCGTCGCAGCTGCTGGTTAGCAAACCGGTTGAGATGCTTCAATTCGTAGTATTGGGTACGTTCTTCTGCGGTGAGATTAGGCGGATTTTGCTGGTCAATCCAGGATTCAAGGGAGGCCTCATCAGGCATCTCGGATTGGGTATCCGGAGATTGATTTCGCATCCGGGTGGCAATTTTTTTTCGTAATGTATCAAAGCTTTTCTGTTGAAGCTGAATTTCCTCACGACGTGATGTGGCCCATGACTCCTCGCCCGTGCGATAAAAGGCTGCAGGCAATGAACCGCCAATCTGGTAGGCATCCCCCCTTTCAGGGGGCATGAGCTGAACCGTGTTGAAGAAGGCCTTCATACGATAGAAATCCCGAGTGGGTATCTGGTCGTATTTGTGATCATGGCATTTGGCGCATCCGACCGTCAGTCCAAGAAACACCGAGCTGACTGTTGAGGTCATCTCGCTGAGCAATTCATGACGGGTTTCATCGCCACGTGGTTCGGTGAAAGGAGCAAGCCTGAGAAAGGTCATCGCCACATTCTTCTCCGGTTCCACTTCGGGGAGTTCACCGGCCCCCATAATCTCCGCAAACTCGTCGCCCGCAATTTGCTCGCGGACGAACAAATCGTAGGGTTTGTCCTTATTGAAGGCATCAATGACGTAATCCCGATAGCGCCATGCATGGGGCAAATCTGGGTCCCCCTCATAACCAGCCGTATCGGCATAGCGAGCTAGATCAAGCCAGAACTTGGCCCATCGCTCACCATGGCGTGGGTCATCCAGCAAGCGGTCCACCCATTGGGCATAAGCTTCTGGGCGTTTGTCCTGGAGGAAGGCTTCAACCTCTTCCGGACTGGGGGGTAAACCTATCAGATCAAAAAATAGGCGCCTGATGAGCACGCGAGGCTCTGCCGATTCAGTGAGTTGCCAACCCTTTTTTTCTAAAGCTTGAAGGATGAACCGATCGATCTCGTTGGTGACCTGACCCTGATGAACCACTTCTGGCAGCACTGGCTCGGTTGGAGGCGTGAATGGCCAATTTGCTTGAGCACAAAGATTCCCTTGCCGCAGCAGGATCATCATCAAAAGGCTAAAATTCAGACCAAGCTGATTCCTAATAAGGGCCCCCCAACAGAGACCAAGACTGTCGACACATCGTGACATGGTTTGGGATAAAAAAGATTCTGCAGTCACTTTCTATGGGGATCAAGGTTCAACCTGACCTGAGATGGATGTTCTGGCCAAAAGGCTTGCGTTGCCTCCCTTAGTCGCTTGACCTCAATGCACAAGCGCTATACATACGGAAGGTGCTTAACACCCTAATCACGCGATGGAGTCATAGTTTTGTTATGCCAACATTTGATCACACCGCTGGTCGGTTGAAATGGGCTTTAGGTTTCCTCTTTGGCGTCTTCGCGATGTCAATGAGCACCTCCCATGCTCAGGAATCACAGACATCCTCAATCCTCGAAACTTGGCAGGATGCCTATCAGCAGGTCACTGCGGTGGATGCGTCGGTCACTGGCCTGCACACGCGTCGCAGTCAGGATTGGGGCGGGGCTTACACCTTTGGCCTGGATCACTATGCACGTCTGTCTAATGACACCAAGGATTTGGCAACCATCAACCTGCAGTTATACCTGACTCGCTTTGAAGATCATCCCATGCCTCCTGGATTCGCCGATGGCCCGACAGACTGGGAGTTTACGCCTCGCATCAACACGATCAACTGGCATGTATCGGGGGATGGGCGTTTCAATATCAAGGTCGGACATTATGAAATGCCCTATGGCATTGAGCATACCATCAATAGCAATGGTACCTTGAGGCAGTTCACCACGGGCCCAAACCTTGGGACCAAGGTGGATTGGGGGATCACCCTCAATGGAACGCTCCCTAAATTTCTTTACGAAGTGGGCGTGGGTCGAGGATCGGGGATGGATTTCAAATCGGATGGCAACCCTCACCTGTTGGTGGGGCGCATTGGTTCACCTGTGAACACCCAGAATTTTTGGGGGACTGGGCAAACAGCCTATGGCTTGTCCTTTTTTCAGGGAGATCTCCTTCGGCCCAACGGAACCCATCAGCAACGTTGGCGGGTTGGGCTGGATGGCCAACATTACCTCGGCCCAGTTGGACTACTTGGTGAGGTTTCTGTGGGACAGACCGAGGGGCGGGATCAAGTCAATGGCCTGGTAGAGGTCAACTTGACCAACCCGAGTGAATCACTCCTTCTTTACAGCCAATACCGATGGCAATATCAGGATTTGCCCTCCGGCTGGGCCGATGGCAGTAGCCTAGCCATAGGTGTCCGTTATGCGCCTTCCTATCGCTGGGCGTTGAGTACCCAGTTCAGTCAACCTCTCAGGGACATGGTCCCTGCACCCGACAACTACGTGTTCGCCCTGCAAGCTCGATTCAGATACTGATTCAAAAAATGAAACAAATGATGATGAAAACCTTGAGTGGGTCGATCCTTGCCCTGATCCTCTTAGGAGGCCTCCTACCAAACGGGCTCATGGCCCAGCCGGCTTATTGCGCGATCAGAGAGCCCTACGCAGCGGTGGATACCTTATTCCCTGAGGTTCCCCAACACCAATTTCGTAGTAAGATTGTCAAATACACCAAAGAATCGACTCAAAGACTCAGGGATGACTACCAGCTTCGATTTGATGCGCGGGAGTTTGGCTTTCACTGGTTGTATCCGGTTCAGGATGAGCAGGGGCGATTTGTCGGCCTTGCCCACGCCCGCGTTGAGCAAGAGCATTTGCGCACTACCGAGGTGGTGGTGGCGACTGATGCTTCGCTGCGCATGAAAGATTATTTCTTCCAGCGATGCAGTAGCCCCTATCAGGACCTGCTCGAAAAACCTGAGGTTAAGGAAGCTCTCAAGGGTAAAACCTCTGCTGAACTGGCCGCCCTGATTCAGCCTGACGGACTTACCGACCTGATTGAAAGGCTCCGGTTGCCAAGCCAATCCAAGCCGCTGATGAAAGCCCTGCTAGCTGCCAGCATCAAAACCCTTGCCTGGGTAGAGACCCAGGATGACATACCGTTTCTTGACAGCCATTCCAAGTAATCGCAGCTTGTTAACCACATCGACCAGACATCCATCTAGGCTCTCTGGTCGGGCCATGCTGTGAAAATAAGAACCTACCTTCTGATACTAGTCGTCCTGGCAGGGGTTTCAGGGTTTTTATTGAGTTTTGCGCAGCAGCTGACTGGGGCTCGTAGGCAGTCGGTGCAAGACTCGGTCTTCAGGGTAACGCAATTTAATGAGCAGGTCGAACTGCTCAACAACAGCGTCGAAACCCTCAACCTCAACCTGGTGGAAGTGTTTGTTTATAATCGTCCGGTACTAAACGGTTATCGAAAAAACATTACGGCAATCCAGGAGCAGCTTGAAAAACTGGCTGAGGCCGCTCAGGCGTTTTCAGGTCTCCGAAGGGATGAAGTGCCACCAGGCTCTTACATTGGGTCCCTGATTGTGCAGCTTACCGATTTAGATCGTCTGCTCGAACAGGCAGAGAATCTGAAGGATCAGGAACCTGAGCTTGAGCTGCCACAAGGGATGCTTCTTGCTGATCTTCTGGATAACCTGCAAGCCGTTGTTGGGGATCAAAGCCAGTTTTATCAGGAAGCCAAAATGGCTTTCAAATCCCATCAGACCGAGTCCCCTAATGAAGTTAACCTTAAGGATTTAAGTCAAATAATTAACAAGATCATCGATAAAGAGGCTGAGGCCCAAGGTCTCCTCAATGCGATTATGATTCAGGTCCCCAGGAAGCATCCCCTTGGGGAGAAGTATGATTCGCTCATTGACTCGACCAATGAGAATGTGTCCTCCCTTGAGGAATGGTCCAGTCGCTCGCTAAAACAAGCCGAACTCAAGGCCCTGCAAACTGATCAGACCAATCGTCGCCTGCTGACCTGGACCTCAGTTGCTTTTGTTATCCTGCTTTTCTTCGGTTTCTGGTGGGGAGCACGACGGATTTCCAGTCCTTTACTTCAGCTTTCAGAGGCAGCTGAAAAGGCGGTTCAATCGGGTGAACCTTATCAGGTCCAGCCTGCTGGTGCGCTGGAAATCCAGAATTTGAACCACTCCCTGGTTCACCTGACTCATTCCCTAGAGGATTTGGTTGAGACGCGTAATCGGCAATTGGTGGTAGCTGAGGCCGAGATGCGCAAGCTCTCCCATGTGGCATCGCGTATCTCTGATGGCGTGATCATCACCAACAAGGACGGTTTGGTAGACTGGGTGAATGAGGGGTTTATCCGTCAGTCAGGTTACCAACTTAAGGAGATAAAAGGTCATAAGCCAGGTCTTTTACTCCAGGGAGCTAGAACAGATCCTTCCACCATTGCTCGCATGCATGAACGGCTCCAAGCTGGTGAGGGCTTCATTGTTCAGTTGGTGAACTACACCAAGCAACAGCAGCCCTATTGGGTTCAATTGGAGGTACAGCCTGTCTACGATCGAGATCGCCAGCTTAGTAATTACATTGGGGTGGCTCGCAACATCACTCGCGACAAACAGGAATTAAGGGATCAGCGTCTAGAAACCATTGGTAATGTCGCCAGCGGCTTGGCTCACGATCTGAACAATATCTTGGCGCCTATCACCCTCTCCATCGAGATGCTTAAGGAGACTTATCCGGAGTCGGATGAAATGGTCGATACCATCGAGCAGTGTGCCACAAGAGCCTCATTCATGGTCCAGCAGCTCCTCAATTACGTCAAAGGGCAAGCTGGGGCATTGTCGATATTTGACCTCAGCGAAGTACTCAATGAGACATTAGATTTGTTGCGTTTTACTTTACCCAAGCGTGTTTCCCTTCACTACGAACCGCTTCCCACTCCTACCCAAATCCATGGTGATAGTACCCAAGTCCAGCAACTGCTTATCAACCTTGCTGTGAATGCGAGAGATGCCATGCCAGATGGAGGCAAACTCAGCCTGTCCGCGCGGGAGGTAGAGCTTTCTTCCGAAGATTTCAAGGAGATGATCCTCTGTTCTGAAAAAGCTAAGCCTGGGCGCTACGGCTTAATCAGTTTGGCTGATGAAGGCACCGGCATAGAACCCAGTCATGTAGAGCGCATTTTTGAACCATTCTTCACAACCAAATCACCCGAGGAGGGCACTGGCCTCGGGCTGGCAGCAGTCGCAGGCATTATCAAAGGACACAATGGTTTGATACATGTTGAGTCCCAGCTTGGAGAAGGAACCACGTTCATGATTTATCTGCCTATTTCAATCGATCAGGAAGAAGTCAAAGATACTTCTGCGGCTTAATAAATGATCGTGTTTAGCTCAGTACTCGCCCAGCTGAAGAGGTTGGTAGATTCGGAATTGATGTCGCAACCTGATCCTTAAAGGTGATTCAAGGACAGGCTGCGCGAGGAAGAGTGCCTCGCTTACCCATCTTCCAATGACCATTTATCGCGCCTACCTCAAGGCGTTATCGAAAGATTTTTTGGGCAAAGTGATAGAGATTGTTCCTCCAGTGGGTGGCGTCGTGGGCATGATGATCCACATTCCAAAGATGAGGTATGCCATGCTCTTTGAGATAAGCGTGCACGCCTTGGCTGATGCGTATCAATCCATCTTGATCACCACATGAAAGGTAGAGTAGCCGGATGGACCTTTTAGCTTGCTCCACATCCTGGATCAATGCCTCTGGGGCATAGGTATTAGGAGCTGAGGAAAAGCCACCAATCCAGGCAAAGGTTTCCAAGTGCCCCAGTCCGAAATTGAGTGATTGGCCACCTCCCATGGACAATCCGGCCAGAGCACGTTCTTCACGTCCCTGATGGGCGGCATAGCGGGCCTGTATCGTAGGGATGACGTCTTCGAGGAGATCCTTTTCAAATGCAGCAAAGGCTGGAGCACTGGCAAAGACATTGCCCTCGGCTCGATCGTTTTTCTGAGCACGACCGTTGGGCATCACCACGATCATGGGCTGGGCCTTACCATCGGCAATCAAGTTGTCAAAGAGGTGATCAATGGTGGCAAAGCGGTGCCATTCGGTCTCATCACCACCGATACCATGCAGGAGGTAGAGGACTGGGTAACGCTTGTTTGGATCATAACCTGGAGGTGTGTAAACATGCATCTTCCGATCGTTGCCCACACTTTTGGAGCTGTAGGTGATCATCTCTAGTTTACCGTGGGGGATACCCTCGCGTGGCTCATGAATTGTAGATGAAGGCTCCTCCAAGATTTGCTTGTCATCGGGTCCGAGGGTAATGGGCCCACCGAATCCTCCACGACCTCCTCGACGTGGAGGGACTGCATCCTTGGGTGCTTCAGCGCTGGCCGGTTCACGCCTGGCGATCAGCTCCTCGGTCGCAAAGTCCCCGACATGCCTGGTGAATCGGATTTCATCCCCATCTGACTTGCCCTGATAGCGGATGGCAATGGCGTTGCCCTGAAATTGGAAGGATTCGCTAAAACTTACTTCCTGCCCAATCACTTTTCCCTCCTCTATGGCATGGGTCTGTTTGGCTCCATTGACCTCCGAGTGAGCTATGCCTGTCAGTTTTTGGCCCTCCTGATTGAAGGTGTAGGTGTAATCCTGCTTGCCAATCTGCGTATCAAAGGAAGCCTTCCAGGTGCCAGTCAGATCGGCCGCAAGCAGGCTATGCATGGTCATAGAACCTATATAAAGCGAAAATAGAAAACGCATAAGATGAATAAAAAATATGTAAGTATCTAAATATGAATGAATTGAACCAAAATATAAAGCATCTTTTTGCAGTCGGATAGCTAGTCTGTGAGCCTGGGTAAAGCCTGCCTGGATTAGGGTCGTGACAAGTCTACAAGTGCGTTGAGAAAAATGCTCATATGCCGTAGTTGATTGAGGTGATCCTGGCCAGTTGAACCACCAAAGTCCAAAGCCATGAATTGTGCCTTGCGGGCTCGCCGCCATTCGATCATTCCTGGCATCCATTCAACAGCCTCTTCAGACCAGTTGAGTTGAAGTTGTTCACCTAAGTAGGCAGCGGTCTCAGCGGTGGAGGCATAATCTGGGGTGACCAGCCGGGTGTGGGTCAGTAGCATCCTCTTCTTCCCAGTCATAGCCAACCTGGCAAAGGCCACAAAAGGAGCCATCTGTTGGGGATTGACTGATCGAAGGCTTGGGTCACCAACCCATCCTGCATAAAGAGAATCAATCATCACTAGGGTGTCGATATCGTCGATGGCCTTGCTTTGCTTGAGCAGCTCACGAACCCCTCCGAAACCTGCACTGAAGGAGCTCAAGATGCATGCTTCCACCGCAAGAGATTCCTGTTTCAAGTTCCATTGTAGCGCCTGAATCACTTCCTGCACCAATTGTCCCCACTTGGCAGGATCCCTGAAATGCTTGGAGTAGACACTGGAGAGCCCCGGTAAATTGATAGTGACCCAAGGCATATCCTTTCGGTAGGCGAGGACATTGCGCTCAACCGTCTCAGTAGCTCCATGCAGGTGGATAAGCAAATCCAGTTTACCCCGGTGAATCTGCAAGCCATCAGGAATGTGCAGGGTGCCTGCCTCAAGGGGTATTTGGGAGGTCTCTCCGGCAAAGCCTGTCAACCTCATCCAGATGGTGAGGTAACCCAGCCAGTTCCAAAGGCGCGATGGTTTTGCTAAACCTAGAGGGAAGGAAGTTTTCGCGGGCTTGAGCCATTTGTTCTGTGATCCCAGGTTCATGGGTCAACAAGGCGATAATAGGCTGCCTCACCCAGTAGGGCCTGCCGCGATTCACCCTGGCCACTGGTACCGGGGATGTCTCGCCAGATGGGGTCAGCTAAATTTGCTTTGGCTTGAAGGACTCTGCCTGCCTTGGCCTCCCATTGGATCAGGAGACTGCCCTCTGAAAGAGAGACCGAGGTGATACGCAGTGTGTTCAATGGTTTCTGAATGACTTCGAGCAGGGCTGAAGCGCTTTCCACTTGAGCACCGCTGCCATCGGTCACCACAACCTGGTAGGATCCAGCGTCGGCTGCCTGAACGTTTTCTATGATGAATCGCTGATTGCGAGCCCCGGGAATATTGAACCCTTGGTAGCGCCATTGGTAACTCAAGGGAGGAATGCCCTCAGCTTCAACTTGAAGCACGACCTGGTTGCCCGCCTGAACGCTCTGGGTCTGAGGTGAGAGAACAATTGCAGGTCCTTGGACAATCCGAATCTGGGCGACTTCACTGGTCACACTCCCAGCCTGGTTGCTGACCACAACCTGATAGTCGCCACTGTCCTCTAACTGTGCCTCATCCAGAACAAAGATGGCTTGAGAAGCCCCAGGTATATTGAAGCCGTTATACTGCCAGCGGTAACTTAGGCTCCCTTCACCGCTGGCCTGAACCGTCAGTTCCACGCGTGATCCAGGACGTCCTGATTGGGAGGCCGGATGCAGACTGATCACTGGAGGGCTGGCGATTTGGATCGGCTGAACCGTGACCACTGCCGAGGTGCTGATCACCGTGCCACCCGGACTGGTGACCACGACCCGATACTGGCCTGCTTCAGCAATTGAAACCGATGGTAACTCTAGAGAGGCCGTGTTCTGACCAGGTAAAGGTGTCTGATTGAATTGCCACTGGTAGGTGAGCTCCCCACTACCGGTAGCGGTGACTGAAAGCTGGAGTGGTGCCCCTGCCTGCAGGTCGACCCCGGAGGGTTGTGTGACGATTATCGGAGGGCTGTGAACGGTCAACGTAGCGGCGACACTGGTTGTTACCCCTCCCTCATTGCTCACCATCACGCGGTAGCTACCACTATCAAGGGCGCTAGTCAGAGAAAGAACGAGGCTTGATGCCTGGGCCCCGGGTAGATCTTCCCCGTTATGCTGCCATTGATAGCTGAGCTTGCCTTCTCCACTGGCTATGACCGAAAAGGAGATGACTTCTCCTTCCTTGATGGCCACTGATTGAGGCTGCTCCTGGATGGTCGGTGGGTCGGGTAGGGGAAGGGAGCCAGGAGGTGCCAGAGGTGTGTTGAAGTCGACCCAGGCAAAATAGAAATCACTGTCCTCAGTCGGGAACGTGCTCGCATCCTGATGGTACCGCGATTCAATCGTGAACACGCCTGAAGTGGTTTCTTCATAGGAGAAAAAATCTCTCGAAGCTGCCTCGCTTTCGCGGCCATTGATCCGGTGTCGCCCTGTAGCCTGTAGGAGTAGCATGCCATCGCGTCCGGTTTTTTGGGGTATACGTAGTTCGTATCGTCCAAGCCCCAGGCGTTTCATGGCATAGTTTCCTTTACCTTGAAGGATAGCACCATCGGTGCCACGCACATGCCCCCCTATGAGGCGATCGGCTTGGTAGGGAATGTAGACGAATGCAAAGTCAAGGTTAGCCTCTTCCTGGTACAGTGGGTCTGCTTCGATGTCCATTCTGCCCCAAATATCCCACCCATCTCCATCAGGTCGGGGTGCAGGCGCAATGAGCATGCCTCGGGTGAAAGTGGATCCGACCGAAGTGGTAAAGAGCATCCCATCATTCAGCGAGTGGACTCCTGGAAGGGTGAAATGCCCTGGTACCGCCCAGGTCGCAAAGGCCCGGGTCCATCGCAGCATCCCACTCATATCATCAGGAAGATCTGAGCTGTGGTAGGCTGGATCGATCCAATCACCCTCTTGCCAGTCAGGAGATGGAGAGGCCACATAGCCGGCAGTCCAGCCCTGATCATACGGAAACCATGCTAGGCTAAAATCAATCGATGCAAAGGAAGCGCTGCCTGCCTTGTCAGTCAGGATATCCATGTCCCCGCGTCCAAAGGAGCCATCCACCATGCTGTAGCCGGGTCCGTTGGAACCGGAAATGGGCGTACTGATCAGTCCATGGAATGGTGGCTCCCCATCATTCCACGCCTGCCCATTTTTCCGAATGGTACCTAGCAGGACTCCCACCGAAGGATGGGGTCTCCAGGCAGCGGCTACCGGAGACCAATAAAGCTTATCGTTTTCCCACTGGTAGCCATTGCCTTTGTAGACTACCTCAAAGGGATCCTGATTGATGTTCAGGCCACTTGTCGCTTCTTCAGCTGGACCAATGCGTGGCGAAATGATGGCCTGCCCATACTGGGAAAGAGTCCAAGGGATTGGACCCTGACCTTCCAACCTGAAAATGACTTCATCTTTGTCGAAGCCGCTGTGTTCTGTCACACCTGAGGCATCGACCTCATAACTGACGGCCGTGACTGAGGTGTTGGGAAAGGGTCCTGGTCCGATGGCTTCAGCTTCGGTTGGAACAATAGGGGACGGCCCCAGAGGGATTTCGGCTGATTGCAGACAGACTCTGCCCGCAATCAGCAGGCAGGGCATCCAGGCCCAAGATGGTAATAAAGTAGCTAGGCGGGTTGACATGGCACTTGAGAGGGGTTGGTTGATGTCAACCGAACATCATCAGGAATATGACTCAAATCGCAAGCCAGCATTCCAAGGAGTTTGAGACTTCATCTGGAAGGTGATCGGCTCGGGCGCCTCGATCGCCAAGCCTCAAGCCAGCCAGCCGCCCGTGCTCAAGGTTGTCTCTCAGGTTCTGACTGATGAAAGGCCCTCAAGGAGCTTGGCCCCTGCTCCGGCCAATGGCCATCGGGCATGGGGACGCCTCGAAGGCTTCCTGAGTCCAGGACCATATGTTTGATCCGCTCTCGATGCCATGTGTAGGTCATGTGGATCCGACCATCTCTTGTTTGAATGACTGCCGGGTAAGAAAACTGCTTGCCGGCTTGATCCAGGTGTTCAAGGACCTGAACCGCTTCCCATAATTCACCGTCTTGGCTTATCGCTACATTCAGCATGCCACGCCCTTTATGCCCCATACCTGGTTGTTCACGAGTCGTATGATTGTAAACCAGCAGGTGCCGGCCATCCTGCAATGTCACCGCATCGAAACCGGAGTTATTGTTGGGTAGTTTGGCTGGCCTCAGTGGTGACCAGGTTTTTCCCAGATCGCTTGACCAGGACTGAGCGATGAATCCATGTTCGGATCGGGTGCGGCAGAGCATTTGAATTTTCCCAGCAGGGTGAATGAGAAAGGTGGGTTGAATGGCACCTATCTTGCCTGTGTCCTCAGCCGCATTCAGGTTGGCCTGACGATGCCAAGTCTGTCCTAGGTCCGTACTGCGCTCGACGTGGACATGCCAGCCATCGTGTTCGGTGCTTGCGCCCGCCAGCATCAAGTTGCCATGTAGAGTGATGGGCTTGTTTTTGACGGGACCAATGAGTCCATCCCCCAGTGGGGTTCCTGGGGTCCAATGGTGGCCTCCATTGCTTGAAGTGGTGACCATTCCCCACCAGGTGGAAGGGCTAGGACCGACCTTGTAGTAGAGGCGCATGTCATTGGAGGATGGGATAAAGAGTACGGGATTCCACGTAGGTAGCCTATCGCCTTGGCTTTGGATGCCATTGACGATACTTCGGGGTGGAGACCATTGTTCTCCGGGGCGCTTGTGACTCAGGTAGATCTCAACATCAGGATGTCTCTCGGCCGTACCGCCAAAGAAGGCACACCAAAGGGTGCCATCAGGGGCTTCAGCAAGGGTTGATGCGTGGCAGGACGGGAATGGCGCCTGGAGATAGACAAACTCTTCCTGGATCACCGGGTTTGAATCGGCGCTCAAAACAAGGCAGTTCAAGCTTTGGATCAGGGCAAGCAAGCAAGTGAAATAGCGTCGTAACGGTGTTATCATCGTCTTATGTGGCATGAGATGTGTGGTGCTTGATCATGTTCACCTCCCATGGATATCTGGGTCAACCTGTTAGTTGATGAGACAAACCTGATCAGTCGGGTTCACTCAGACTCATCCTTCCGGCTGCTTGATTGATGAGTTGATGCCGAGATTGCTTGCCAGTTGGCCAGCGGATGTTGAGGGTTGCAGTCAGGGAGTTTGCCTGGCCCAAACCGATCAGGACACGGTGGCTGGACTGTGTCGCATAGCCTGACTTGGACTGAATCTCAAAGCTATGTTTGAGACCGCTGTCGAGTTGAACCCAGACGCGGCTGCCAACAGCTCGAAGGTTGCCCGGCTTGCCTCTGAGATCGATTGAGAGCCAGTGGCCCGATCTGATTGATTGATAAGCTTTGGGCGCACGCCGGTTGATGCCAAAAAGGAGCCCTTGACCGTTTGTTTCATTCAGGCTGATCCGTGCCAAGGAGCGTGTTTCTTCAAAAATCTGCAGCCCTGTTTGATGAGGCGCTACGAGTTCAAATTGGCCAGAACCTGTTCCTTTGAGTAGGGTTGAGATGCCTGCTGTCGAAGGCCCTAGCTCGGGTGATTGGCTGCTGGCATTCTGGCCGATCAGGATGTCCTGGTGACCATCTCCATCCATATCGTGGAGGAGGGCACCAAAGGAGGGCGCCAGTTGACAGATTTCTGTCAAGGGAGTGAAGGTGAATTGCCCTTTGCCGTCGTTGATCATCAGGCCCGTATCCAGCGTGTTAACCGGAAGCAAGTAGGCTCCTTGAAGGTCGATGGATTCAAGGAGAGTGGTTTGATCCACGTTGGCAAAGGCTGTGTAGCTTGGGTAGCGTTCAATCAAACCTGGGATCCCGTTGAAGAGTGCCTGCCTGGTGCGCAGTGGGTAGACTTTATCGCCTAGCTCGTAGAGCTCGATCAGGATTGGGTAGGGGACACCTTTGATTTCTCCAATCATCAAACCATGTGGTGTGCCTTGATTGGCATCGATGGCATTGTTTCGCCCGGCATTGGTTGCCAGAATGTCCATGTCTCCATCGCCATCCACATCACCAGCGCTTAACCCTCGCCAATGCCCTCTCCAGTTTGCCAGGCCAGATTGGGCGGTTGCCTCCTCTAGGTTGCCTTGACGATTCAGCCAAATCCTGATGGGGCCGTAGTCGGTGGCTACCAACAAATCCATCCAACCATCATCATTGACATCGCTCCAAATGGCTCCATGGACCATACCGATACGGCCAGCTTCACTTTGGGCCCATTTTGATGCTTCGACAAAGGTGCCTTGCTGATTGAGAAAAACCCCACTGCTTGGAGAACTTCCAAATCGACGCGGGATTGTCCGACGTCCTACAAAGATGTCCAGATCACCATCATGATCGATATCAGCCGATGTGATCACGCCGCCTGACTGAGGTAATGCTCCTAGGGCAAATTGAGGCATTGAGCGCAATGCCCCTGTTCCGTCATTTTCATACAGGCGATCGCTGTAGCCGGGTGATCCATCCGGATAGGCTACCCCTCCTGAGAGAACGATCAGATCCTCATCGCCATCGGAGTCGACATCCAGGAACAGTGCATCGCTATCCTCCATGAGGACATCCTGCTTGCGATGGTGCAGTGTTCCTTCGGCAAAGCTTTTGTCCCTTGCTTGGAGCATCAACTTGCCTGGGCTGCCAATAGGCGCTCCCATGAAAAAATCATCCATACCGTCATGATTGACATCGGCCACTGCCAAGGGAGGTCCTAAATTGGAAAGACGCGAGGGTAGCAGGGGTTGGACTGCAAAATCGTCATAAGGATTTTCTTGGTGAACCAGTGCGCTTGGAAGCGCTAACGGCATGTATGGAGTTGCATGATGTGTCGGTGCAGGGTCTAGGTTGGGTTGATCACGCAGTTCCTCCACACGCAATCGAACATCCCACGCTGAAATCACCTTGTTCTGGCGATGACCGTTGGGCCATTCAATCATTAGGTTCGCGCTGCTGGCTATTAGGGGCACAGCAAAATGAGCGACCGGCTCATCAGCTGACATGAATCCACTGTTAGCGCCCAAATAGCGGGTCTGAGTTCCATGCTCTGTTTGCAGGCTAATCTTGGAGCCGATTCCTCTGCGGTTGCTTGCCTTCCCCTCCAGTTCCACCAAAAGTCGCCTTCCTGCAAGGGTTGTGTTTTCAAGCAAGCTGATGGGGGCTTCCAGGTGAGTTATGAGGATGTCCAAATCCCCATCTCGGTCGAGGTCACTTACCGAGGCCCCAAAGCTGGCCTCCTTACTATCAATGCCCCATTCTTCCGATCGCTCCAAAAAACGAAGGTTGCCTTGATTCTGGAAGAGCAGATCCTTTTCTTGGTGGATGGGATAATCGAGCCATCGAGCATTGCCTTCACGACGCATGGTTTCAAGAAGGTCGCCGTTGAGAAAATCCCTTGCCATGCCATTGGTCACAAATAAGTCCAGCCAACCATCATGATCGAAGTCACCGAATTTGGGCGACCAAGTCCAGTCAGATTGAGCCAGGCCGGCCAGGGAAGCCACTTCCAGTACTCTTTCGGTAGCAGTACTGAGAAAGACCGTGTTACGGCGGACTTGCTTGGGCAACGTAGCCAAGTAAAACCATCTTTCACGGTTGAGATCATCGTTGATCAGGTTGCGACGCTGGTGCGTCGTCCCGGCCATGTCCGAGGCCATGAGGTCGATCAGTCCATCATTGTTGATGTCTCCAATCGCTGATCCCATCGAAGACCAAGGCACATAGGGAAGCGCCTTGATGTGCACATTTTCAAAGGTGCCATCTCCCATGTTCTGATACAGCTTGTCAGCTCCCTTGTAATCGTTGCTGACATACAAGTCAGGGGCTCCATCATCGTTGTAATCCCACCAGATGGCCGCCAGGCCAATGTCGTAGCCAGCTATGCCAGCTTGCTCTGAGACTTCGCTAAACCCGCTGCTTCCCTGGTTTCGATAAAGATGGTCAGCTTGCCCCGTGATCATCAGTTCCATTCGGCCTCCCCCTTTATCAACCAACCCGAACATTTCTTCGAAAGCAGGAGCCACACGATAGCCATCACCCTGTCTGATGAGAAGGTTGCGATCCATGGTTTCGCGGGTATTGCTTGGGAGCTTTGAATCGGCTGCGTCGACGTAGCGATGCGTGACCAAGTAAGCATCAAGCAAACCATCCCGGTCATAGTCTGCAAACGCCATCATGATGCTGGCACCCTCGAACGCCAGACCAAGGCTTTTTGCCGATTCGACAAAAACCCCCTTGCCGTCGTTGATGAATACCATATTGGGAGATCGGTAGGCACAAACCACTAGATCAAGGTCCCCATCATTTTCCAGATCCACAAAGCAGACTCCTGTACACCAAGCTCGCCCCGTATCAATCCCTGAATGATGGGTGATGTCCTCGAAACGCAATCCACCCAGATTGCGGTAAAGCCTGCCTCCTTGATCGTAGTTCCCGACAAAGACATCAGGCAGGCCATCACCATCGATATCCCCGGTGCAGATACCAGCGCTCGCTCCAAAATCTTGAAATAGCCTTAAGGGCGCTCCATCAGGAAAGTGATGCACCAGTTGCAGCCCGCTGGCCTGGGGCTCTACCTTGCGAAAGCCAGGATTCGGGCCGGAGACGGCTCCAGAGGGATCTCTAACCAGAGAGTGGAGGGTGTCCGCCTTGCTCACGCTTAAAAAGCATAAGGCGACTATGGCATTCATTACCAAGCTCAGGCATGACTGGGGGCGGCTTTGAAGCATGACTCAAATAAAGGAAACAGCACTATCTTGAAGGTCTGGTGCTGTGAATTGCAATCCTTGGTTGCTACCCGCATGCGCTGCCATGAGCAGGATGTTGATAGGTAGGTATAGCTTGGATGATTTTGACACCATTCAATCCCAAAGGCACGCAAACCGGTATTTTCTCTGCATTCCAACGTTTGACTTAAGGCATTCGGATGATTTTACCTGGGACTGAGGTTTGGGTTTTCTGTGCCCCATGGCATTGATGTCTTGCCATCTGCCTCTACCGACTTGAAGAATCTGCTCCTCTATGAGACCTGATGTATCATTTTTGGGAGGATGGCTAATCCCTGGGCCTTATGGCGTGTTCCCGGCTTGGTTAATCGGGTGCCTGCTTGCATCAGGTATCATCCATGAATGCTCGGCTCAGCCCCTAGTTTTGTCTGAATTCATGGCCTCCAATGTGACAGGGCTAGCCGACGAAGATGGCGATCGAAGCGATTGGATTGAGATCACCAATTTGGGTGAGCGACCCATCCCGCTAGAGGGTTACTTCTTGAGTGATGACCCTGAGAACCCAACGCAATGGTCCTTTCCTGATATCAGCCTGGCTGCCCAGAGCAGTATGATTGTTTTTGCCTCAGGTAAGGATCGGTCTTTGGTAGGTAAAGCTTTACATACGTCCTTCAAGCTTGCCAAGGAAGGTGGGTTCTTGGGGTTGGCCGATCCAAATGGCCAATGGGTGGAGCATGCCCATGTCTTGGCCTACCCGCCTCAGCTGCCCGATATCAGTTATGGCCTGGATATGCAGATCCAGCAAACCAAGCTTGTTGCTGGAGATCAGGAGGTCCGCTTTCAATTCCCCACTGAAGACCTTCTGGGAGACTCCTGGACCTCGCCTGATTTTGATGACCTTTCCTGGCAGGTTGGGAATATGGGTTTGGGTTACATACGGGATGATGCGGGTGACAATGAGGACGATGCCAATGCCGAGCCATCACCCACCGACGAGCCGCTGGTTCTGGCTGATGTCTCTTTTCCCGGAGATAAGCTGAAAGCGACCTCCGATCGATCTCCCAATGGTGAAGGTGTCGAGGGGGTGATCGACAACAATACGGCCACCAAATACCTTAACTTTGACAAGCTTGATTCGGGTTTTACCATTGAACTTGCTCGCGGCTCTGTGGCAGTGATTGGCTTGATCCTGACTTCAGCTAACGATGCGCCAGATCGAGATCCCACAAGTTATGTGCTCAGTGGATCTCATGATGGCACCCGCTTTCATCAAGTGGCTCAAGGTCGGATTCCAGTTTTTGAAAATCGTTTTCAATCCCATCAACTGAATTTTCCAAACCCCACTGCTTACCGACATTATCGACTCATTTTTTCTTCGGTGCGAGATCCTGGAATTGCTGTGGCGATGCAGATTGCCGAGGTGGAGTTGCTGGGCTGGGTCTCGGCCACCAGCCTTCAGGAGCCGAGTGATACTCAGCCAGAGCTATCCATCGACCTGGCTGGATTAGAGGATGTGAGTCAACCGGGGGACACGATCTTGCCTACCACCAACAATTCTCCTGCGGGAGAGGAAGTCTGGCTAGCCATCGATAATAATCCTCAGGCGAAGTATTTGAACTTCGATGGCGCCGGATCAGGTTTTGTCTTGGAACCCCAGGTGGGTTTGAGTGTCCTCAACGGCCTGCGTCTGACTTCAGCCAATGATGCCCCCGGCAGGGATCCTGCCACCTACCTTCTCGAGGGCTCCTCTGATGGGGTGCTTTTTGAAACCATCGCATCAGGGGATTTACCCGCTTTTGAAGACCGGTTTGCCGAGGTGGAGGTGGGTTTTGCTAACAGCAAGGCTTATTTGTTCTATCGGTTGACCTTTCCAACTTTGACTGGCGGCTCAGGTCAACTCATGCAAATTGGAGAAGTGGCATTTCTGGGACGAACAGGGCCAGGATTGTCGGACGTCGAAGATTTGATCCAGACCAATCTCGAACCCAGTATGTTCGGGAAACATGCTTCAGCCCTGGTACGATGTCATTTCGTGTTGGAGGATCTATCTCAGATTCAGGGTTTAAGCATGCGGATGCGATATGTTGATGGTTTTGTGGCCTATCTCAACGGGGTGGAAGTCGCCCGATCCAATGCACCGACTGATCTTTCCCTCGGAGCAACTGCCTTGAATCAGCGAGCTCTGGAGGAAGCGATGATCTCAGAATTTTGGGATTTGCAAGCCTTTGCCCCTTTGCTGCAAGAGGGGCACAACGTGCTCGCTGTTCGTGCCATGGATGATGCCATGAGCAGTTCCAGTTTTTTGGTTGAGCTTGAATTAGTGAACGAGGAACGCGCTTGGACGCCATCCCAGTGGGGTCACCTTAAAATACCCTCACCAGGCAAGCCCAATGGAGGGGTGTGGCAGGGGTTGTTGACCGAGCCGCATGTCGATCAGCAAAGTGGGTTTTATGCCAACCCCATCCGGGTGAGCCTTGGCTCAACTGATTCGGCAGCCGAGATATACTACACCACTGATGGTCGTCGTCCTGACGCCCAAGTGGGACGCCTCTACCAGGGGCCTATTGTCGTGGATCAGACCACCATCCTTCGAGCTATTGCCTTGCTTGAGGGCTGGAAGCCTTCACCCCTTGCCACCCGAACCTACCTTTACACCCAAGACATTATCTCCCAGTCGGCTGATTCCAAAATCATGCTCCCGTTGCCACCAAAGTGGGGAACCCAAGCAGCTGACTACGGATTGGATCCAAGGGTAGCTGCTTCCAATCAAAAGGATGCTTACCAGGGGCGCTATGCCAAAACTCTACAGCAGGACCTGCTTGCCGTTCCCTCACTATCCTTGGTCATGGACCCTCAAGATTGGTTTGGTCCTCAGGGCATCTATGCCAATCCTACAGCGCGCGCCAGCGGTTCCAGTGCTTGGGAGCGGCAGGTTTCGGTGGAATGGATCCCTACCGATACTCAGGAAGGCTTCCGAATCGAAGCCGGTATTAAAATTCAAGGAGGAGCTTTCAGGCGTTTTGATCTGACATTGAAAAAATCCTTTCGACTCCTTTTCAAGAACCCCTATGGCCCCACCAAGCTAAAGTTCCCAGTTTTTGGTAAGGAGGCGACAGATGAATTTGATAACCTGGTGTTGAGGGCCAATGGCAACGATGGCTACCCCTATGGTGGGGGTGGAGCCCTTTACATGCGCGACGCCTTTGCCATGGAGACAGCTCGCTCCATGGGAATGATCGTGCCTCACACCACATTTGTGCACCTCTACCTGAATGGAGCTTACTGGGGCCTTTACAACGTGGTCGAACGCCCGGATGCTGCGTTCTCTTCCACTTACCACGGGGGTAATAAGGATGACTGGGATGCGCTCAATCAGGATTCGGTCCCCGATGGTACCCGAGAGGCCTGGGATCGCCTCCTTGCCTTGCTCAACCAAGACATGGTTGATGATGAAACCTTCTACCGTGTCCAAGGCAAAAATGCGATCGGGCTTCCAGATCCTGCGATCGAGAACCTGCTCGATGTGGCCAACCTGATCGATTACTGCTTATTGAATTTTTACATTGGGAATCAAGACTGGCCGGGACGCAATCACTGGTATGGACGTGATCGGCACGGCAGCCAGGGATTTCAGTTCTATCCTTGGGATTCTGAAACGGCCCTTGGGCTTGGCTCAGGGCTTGAGGCCAACTCAACTGGGGCCAACACAGCAGTGGCCAGACCCTATGCAGCCTTGCGCGCGAATGCTCGCTTCAGGCAATGGTTTGGTGATCGGGCTCACGCTCATTTTTCCAGAGGTGGCGCGTTTTATGTTAATCCGGAGCAACCTCAATGGTCCCCAGCCATGCCGGAAAACAATCCATCGGCTGCGCGCTTTGCCGGACTGACTGATCAGATAGCTCAAGCGATGGTCGGAGAGTCGGCTCGCTGGGGTGACCAGAAGGGAACAGGGCCTTATACACGCGATGAACATTGGAGCCGGGCGCGGGATAGTTTGCTCGCCAATTATTTTCCGAAACGAACCCAGATTGTCATGGATCAACTCCGCCGTGCAGGTCTTTATCCTACGGTGGAAGCGCCTGTTCTGCATCATCCCGGGGGCAAGGTGGAGCGTGGCTATGCCCTCTCCATGGAAACAGATCAGGGCACCATCTACTACACGCTGGATGGGACAGATCCACAGACAAAACTCGAAGGGGTTGAAACCGCTCGTCACTCCCTGGTCCAAAGTCAAACCCCCAGGTGGGTGCTCGTGCCTAGCACACAAAACGGAGGCAGCACACTGGATGATCTTTGGAAGGTGTCACTGGAGATGCCACTAGCCGGCTGGCAAGGCGGTGAAGGAGGGGTAGGGTATGATACGGCACAGACCTATCAGTCCCTGATTGGTATGGATTTGAGCCAAAACATGCCTGGCCAAAATCGATCGGCTTACATTCGCATTCCTTTTGAAGCTGAAGCTGGTCTACTGGATGATGCCAATTTTCTCATGTTGCGCATGCGCTACGATGATGGCTTTGCTGCTTGGATCAATGGGACGGAGGTAGCCAAAGCCAATGCCCCAGATAACCTGATATGGAATAGCTTTGCCAGTGGTGCCAACCCGGATGAACAGGCCCTTGTGTTCGAAACTTTTGATATCAGTGAACACCTCAAATCCCTGCATGAGGGCAGTAATTTGCTGGCAATCCATGGATTGAATGTATCTTCCACAAGCAGTGATTTTCTCATAGATGTCGAGCTCGTGCTGGGCAGGCGTGAGGTGATTGGAGAGGAGCCGACGGCTCATGTCTATCAATCACCTATTGTCCTGAACGATGCGATGACCATCAAAGCCAGGACCTTGCTTGGAGCGCAGTGGAGTGCCTTGACGACGGCTGATTTCGTGGTTGGGCAACCTCAGCTACAGGTCAGTGAGTTACACTATCATCCTGCAGCGCCTTCTGAAGAGGAAGCGGCGGCTGGGTTTGATGATGCTGATGATTTTGAATTCATTGAGTTTTTCAACCCCTCACTGACTTCCTTCCCCTTGCTGGGAGTCCATTTTACCGACGGAGTGAGCTTTGATTTCAGCCAGAGCACTATCCAATGGCTTCGACCAGGTGAAACCGTATTGGTGGTTAGCAATCAACTCGCCTTTGAACAACGCTATGGTCAAGGTCTGCCAGTTGCTGGAGTCTATGTTGGCAATTTTTCCAACAGTGGGGAGCGGGTTTGTTTGGCGGACGCACAGGATAATGTGATTGTTGATTTTGTCTATGATGATGAAGTCGTTGAGCTGAAACCAAGTGATGGGAATGGGTATTCGCTCAATGCTTTGGGTGGGATGGGAATTCCTGAAAGGGATGGTAGTTGGCAATTAAGTCATCAGCTGGGAGGATCCCCTGGTCAGGGGCCATTGAGTGGTAACTCGACTCTTTTGCATCCCACCCTCTCAATCGATCAAGACACAATCATCATTCAATGCCAAGCCCCGCTCAATGGTGATTACGGGCTCTACGCCAGCCAGGATCTCCACACAATGCAATGGGATTTAATTCATGCCCGTAGTCAGGTCCTCTCGCTAGACTCCCTGCGATTTGAGATCGATTTGGATGCAGTTTTTCCTGTCCGATTTTTTCAAATCCGCCATATGACTGGATTACCTTGAATCGTGATGATCCCTAGTTTGATGTCATGAGTGGCTTCCTGGCAAAGAGGCGCGGGTTCCTTTTCTGCAAGGCGCCCATTGAGGATCTTGATCAAAGTCCAACTACCATGATTCTCCCAGTCAGGCGATTGTTGCCAAATAACCTGACCAAACCTCAGAAATACTCTTGGCCTGGACGGATGTCTTGCCTGATGCAGCCAGTCCGCTTGCCAATGACCACGTGCCATCATGCCATCACGCTATGGCATTGTGAACTGTCTGGATACTCCGACCGGGTAGGTTGACTGGGAGCATGAGTTTGGGGGAAGGATTCCATGCCTCACCTATCCTGACGGATGACAAGGTTTATTCGCTTGATGTGAAAAGGATCATGCGAATCACCAACATGGCTTAATGCTTTGAGCTGTTTGGTGATCGCTCTATCGGAGAAACTGCTGATGCGACTTCAGCATTTGTGGGATCACGTGTCTAAATCAGGGGATCGGAGCATCTGTTTTGTCTTGGAGTGCATTCGTTTGAATGAAAGTCAGGATTGCAGCTTCCTGACCCCAATGAAGCGCTTTGTTAAATCCCTGGGCGTATTTGCATTAGCGTGTGGTTCCTGATTCATCCAAACCTGCTATGATGATGTTTTTTGATCCAGTTTTTAGGGCCTCCATGACTTCTTTTCAATTATCCCTTGAAGTCATTCGCTCATTTTATAGGGTGTTTTCAAAGGAAGTGATCCAAAATTATTCTTGTTGGGCAGCTTGCTTCTCGAACTTATCCAATCCCCTAACCAAGGTGCGGAACCATTTTTTGTTACAGAAAACATCCATCTATCGATTCCAGAAAGCATGCTTTCTGCCTTAAGGCTGCTCTCCTTGGAATAGTCATCCTCCTAAAACCGATTCACGGAGCTCAACTGCCCCAGCCCGCATGGCGTGGTGAGACTTCGCATCCGGCGATCAGTCGGGAAGGAACCTATTTATTGGAATGGGATTTGACCTCAAACCATGACCCGTCAAACCTTACCTTTATCCTACAGCAGTCCTCTGATGCTTCATT
>Ga0181572_10000529_pt1 | contig 27574 bp, 48 predicted proteins | sample 101ome_26_FD_133004 | JGI IMG/M metagenome (GOLD analysis project Ga0181572, IMG submission 133004) | Coastal salt marsh microbial communities from the Groves Creek Marsh, Skidaway Island, Georgia - 101408AT metaG (megahit assembly) | ecosystem: Environmental > Aquatic > Marine > Intertidal... | reverse complement strand
GTACTTTAAGGTTACTAGAAGTAACGAACCAACAGTTGGTTCTTATATTCCTGTCTCATTAACTGTTAGATAGTTGTTCCAACTTTCGTGTTTGATTTCAAACTCTAACTGACGTCTTTTATTTACTAACTCCCAGTAGTCTGGACGGTGAGGAACCGTTCTAGGCCTGGGAGTCAACTTATCTCCCTTACCATGATTGCAAGGCTTACAGGCTGCCACAACATTTTCAAAATTACTTTTACCGCCTTTTGAAATAGGAATCACATGATCTACTGTGAGGTCTTTCTTTGGTAAACTTATTTCACAATACTGACAAGTAAACATATCTCTTAACATAATATTGTACTTGCTGTATCTTGGATTAGTGTATCGTCTCATCATTTTCTTTAACATGATCACTGCTGGTACTCGGGTTTCCCAAGTTGCACTATGAACTACCCAATCGTCGTACCAATCTAGCACATGAACCTTGTCCATGTATAAGTATGTGATTGCATGTTTCCACTGAATAGCGGATAATGGTAAAAGCGAAACTGGTTGGCCATCTGCATTAAGGAGCAGTGTGTCTGCCATGGTATGATTCCTCTGTTATACATTTATTTACCACAGGTAAATAGTAGTATGACAACACATTTGGAACAATTATACAATAGATTGAAAGGCTCATGTCCTGAATTAGTAGGAAAAGGATCGAGAGGTACAAGAACATGTGTCAAAACAACAGGTCAAACCTTTCGCGTAGGCCAAGTAGACCCAACAATGTTTGCATGCAATCAATCAATATTAAAACTCAAAAATCCTTGCGTCATAGTAGATAATATGTATGAGTCGGCTATAATAAACTTTTTTAAAACTAAGGAACCATCTCATGAAACTAACGATTTCTTAATTTTTCTTTGGTGTTGGAAAGACTGGCATAAAAATAAGAAATTCGATTGGCCTATAGTCATACAGTCAAATTTTAGATCATCTAAAAGTACATACAACACATATGGTGCTAAACATAGGTTAAATGTAGCATTGATATACAACATGATTTTTGGTACTACCTATACTGTGGAAACTATAGGTGAAAAATTTATAGACGGACCATTATACAATAAACCGGTATCTAAATTTGTTACCAGTACTAATAAAAGTGTAACACCATCAGATCCATATCCAATTGTGGAGGGGCACCGTGTTAATATTTCTGCTAGAAATATTTATGAACGAGAATCAGTGATAGCCGTTATAGAACAATGCGAAAGTTTTGATTTACAGTTCAATGAAGTAACAGCAAAACAATTAAACACTATCTTTGATACTGATTTCTTTAAAGTAGGATCTAAATGCATAGATATCACACTTCATGATCATTTGTTCGAATTTATTGAAAGATATGCTTCACATGATAACAAACCAATGATAGATGCTATGTCAGCAGGCATTTTTTCCTGTATTTTGCTTAAAATTCCGGTAGAATCCAAGTATTTTTCACTAAAGTTATGACCACATACCTAGAACAGTTGCACAACAGATTAAATGCTTCATGCCCTGAAATAGCAAAAAAGCCCCTCCACAGATCAGGAGTTAGAACAACCGAGAAACATTTTTTAGTAGCACAGGTATCTCCAATGCAGTTTCATAACGTTCAGTGTTTTATGAAAGACAAAGAGTCAGGTGTGCGGCTATCTCTACTTGAAGAACATTTATTATCTTTTATAGAAGAATTGTACAATCATAAATTAGATAGACTGAATAAACTCGATGTAATACCACAAGGATATGCAAACTTTTTTACTTTTTTTTGGTGCTGGGAAGCCTGGCATAAAAATAAAAAATATGACTGGCCGATAATTGTGGATCCTTCGAGATCAGATAAAGGATCGTATGCTTCATACGGCGGCAATCATAGATTAATGGTTGCACAGATTTATAACATGATTTTTAGTAGTAACTATACTGTGGAAACTATCTGCGAAAAACATGCAGACTATTTCAAAGGCCAGCCATACAACAAGCAAGTGACTAAATTTTTATATGGTAGTGGCGGCAAAGTTACAATCGACAGGCCACATCCTGTTGTACACGGGCACAAGTGTAGCATATCATATAGTAAACATCATGAGCCACAAGTATTAACCAAAATAGTTAATTCATTTGACTGGCCAGATCTATTATTCAATGAAGTGGCGGCTAAGCAATTAAACAGCATTTTTAATACTGATGTGTTTCAAACCGGATCTAATTGCATAGACTTAACACTTAAATTACCTTGGTTTAAATTTTTACAAGACTACACAATGGCTTCTAATAGAGCCGCGCCTGCCTCTATGTTGTGTGGGCTTTTTTGCTGTATTTTTCTAAAAATTCCGGTAGAATCCGAGTATTTTTCACTAAAATTCCAGAAATAGTGGTTGACAAATACTCAAAATTTGCTATACTATATACATAGTTAGGAAAAAGGAGTAACAAATGTTTTACATTATTTCACAAAAATCAGGTAGAATCCACAGAGAGCCAAGCAGACGCTCATGGGAATCTAACTTGTACAAATCAGCATCTGCCGCTAAAGCAGGTATTACTAGAACTATCAAGTATTACCAAGCGGCAATTGATGAAGTTGCTGAAGTTGTTGCACAAGGTAAGCCCGAGTTTCATGCTCGTAGGTACAATGCATTCCGTGATGCAACTGATTCTGCACTTGGTAGAACTCATTGCTTCGACAGAGACAACTATGAAGTTGTTGCAGTTGAGGATTATGTCGAGCCTCAAGTTACTAGGACAGGTATTGCTCCTGGAACTGGTAAAGAGATTACTGTCACTATGGGCATCAACGAAGTTGGTGGCTGTACTGATCCGTTAACTGAAACTTATTGGAGCATGTAATGTTGACTGATTATAAAATCTTAGAAATCGAAAATGATGAGAGTGCCTGGAAGTCAGGCTCTCTACAAGGATACATCACTGAAAGTTATTACAACCTTGTTGATGCTTTCGGTGAGCCTACATACTCTGAGCCTAGTGGCGATGGTAAAGTAAACACTGAATGGGTATTGCGTTTTAAAGTTATTGACAATGATGCTGAAGACCCAGATGATTGGGAATACATTCATGCAACCATTTATGACTGGAAAGAAGAGAGTCCAGAGGTTGCACGACAGTCAGCAAAATATCGATGGCATATTGGTGGTACGAGTCACATGTCTGATGATGTGGTAACCAAAGCAATCGAAGAACATTTTAGCAGGTAGTTACTCCCTAACCAATCCTGCAAGGGCACTTCGGTGCCCTTTTTTTGTACTTCTGCCGATAAATACTATTAACATAGGTAGAGGTACACAGTATGATGGAGATCGCGGCGGCTATTTCTTTAGCCACATCCACATTCAATGCACTCAAAAAAGGTATGGAAGCCGGTCGTGAAATAGAAGACATGATGGGTTACTACGGAAAATGGTTTGAGGCCAAAGAAGCCTTAAGCGAAAATGCAATTGAAAGTTTAAATCAACCGTTAGTTAAAAAACTGTTTTCTGGCAATAGTATAGAAGCACAGGCACTGGAAATCACAACCGCAAAACACAAAATAAAACAGATGGAAAAAGAGTTGTACGAGTATTTGCTTTACTCAGGACAGCAAGAATTCTATAACGACATGATGCGTGAACGCAGAATTATCAGGGAAGCCAGAATACGTGAAGCAAAAAGAAGAGCAGAACGCAAAGCACTCTGGACGGATATCATCGTAGGTGGCACCCTCATTGGACTTTCAATAGGCCTCATCATATGGCTTATTACATTTGTTGGACAGTATGCAAAATAAAGGGGGCACCGAAGTGCCCTTTTTTCTTAACAAAAAATTAACTTAATCTTAACGCTATTGTAACAAAACTGTAATCGGTCTTCCGCTAAATATAGTCGTAACCTTAATAGCAAACCCACTAGGCAAATTGTTAGCACTGTTACAACATACTAAAAAATAAAACAATCAGAACGCAGACACCAATAGGAAAAACTGCATTTCTGAACAACTAAATTTTAGGAGTTCGAAATGAAATCATTTCTAATTGGTCTCTGTGCTATAGTACTGACTATTCCTGCATTCGCAGAGACCCCATCAGAACAAGAATACAACTACAAAATCAAACAAGACGATTGGGAATACACTTTTCGTACCAGGGAAGATCGCTGGCATGTGGAAGTGGGCAACAAAGTAGGTCCTGTTGAAGTAATGTATCGATATGCAGATCAAGACGGTACCATAGAGAACCGTATTAAATTCACAACTGAGCTCTTTTCTTACAAAGACCTTGTCACAGAAGGAAGAATGGAGTATCGTCATTTCGATAACCGAGAGTCACATTGGCGTTATCGTTTCATAGTAGAATACACTCCGCACATTACAGGTAATCTTTATCTGTATGCGAAATGGCAACCTCGTTGGAGTTTTAAAGATGCTGGCACAAAGTTCGATGCCAGAGATCAACTGGGCATTACCTATAAAGGTGATGGTTGGAAAATAACTCCTTTCATAGAACGCACTAGCACAGAGCACTATGAAAGAAAAATGACAGTGACAGGTATTCACTGGGAGGCTAAAATATAATGGATATGATGACTTTATTATGGACCGTGCTGGGTTTTGGCATGGCGTCATACACAGTTATCGCCAATGATAGTATTCAAACATTAGGCACATGGATTCAATCAAACAAAGATAGATTTGATTGGAAAACTATGTGGCTGGGTGCAAGCAGTGTGTTACTGTTTGCATTGTGGTATGGATGGACTGTTAATGGTGGTGACATATCGTACGGTAGGCTAGATAAAATACCCTACATAGAACCACAATGGTATCATGCACTAGCACCAGGTGTGCTATTATTACTAACCAGATTTGGTGTGCCAGTTAGCACATCGTTCTTGGTGTTAAGTGCATTTGCTAGTACCTTTGTGTTAGAGAAAATGCTGGTAAAAAGTTTTGCTGGATATGGCGTTGCGGCTGTCAGTGCTTATGTGATATGGGCAGTGATATCCAAATGGCTTAACAATGTACAACTAGGCGGCAGTGAGCGTAACTGGACTATTGCACAATGGACTGTTACTGGTTGGCTGTGGTGGACATGGTTAAGTCATGATATGGCTAACATGGCTGTGTTTTTGCCCAGAGAAGTTAGTGCAACAACACTAGCGGCTATCAGTGCATTGTTTATTGCTGGCATGGGCTTTATGTTCAGAGAGAAAGGTGGCAAGATACAAGGCGTTGTTCAAAGCAAAACAGATACAAACTATGTTAAGAGTGCAACACTGATTGACTTAGTTTATCTGATTATACTGTGGTACTTTAAACAGTACAACAACATACCAATGAGCACCACTTGGGTGTTTATAGGTTTACTTAGTGGTAGAGAACTTGCTATTGCTACATTCCAAGGCGGATCAAAGAAACTGGAAGAAGTATTTCCTGTGATTGCAGGAGACTTTGGTCGCTTGATGGTGGGTGTTGCGGCAAGCATGGGTATCATTATAGGTATTCATACACTAACATAAAAAAAGGGCCTTAACGGCCCTTTTTTATTATGCTAAAAATTGATTAGCAATGCGATCAAATCTACCGGCTTGCATAGTTTTATCTAACTGATGCCACCATTTCTTCAGATGTTTCATATATTTTCTCCAGTTCGTGGGTACGACATGTAGAGAAACCTTCAGGGGTATGTAGTTTAAAACTTCGTGAGATTCTGTTACTTAATTCCACTTTGCGATATCGCCCTGTTGGGCACTCGCGGTGTCGAATTATTTTGCCTGAGTAAACATTTCCTTCTGTTGTGTGGTAGTAAATGTGTGTGCTACTCAGTGCAATTTGCTTCAGATCACTTCTTTTAATGTAATCGTCAGCCAATGCTGGTCCGCTGTTTACGAGCAAGATCAACATGGCTACTACGCCTATTGGCTTCACCATAATCTTCTCCTTATTGTAATGCAACAATCGTGCAAATTTAATGTTACAGTTATGTTACAAAATTATTTATCAAACTTAACAGACTGTTTAACAGAGTTGTGAAAAACCGGTTCAAACCCACCAAATTGCCCAAAATTTCTGGCAATTTTTTTAAAAATCCAGTAAAATCAATGGTTTATAGCCACATTTTCTGGTAGATAATGGTTGACATATCCGCAAAAGGTGGTATAATATATGTATAGTTTGTAAAAAGGTAGGAGTTTTTATGTTAGCAAATGAAGTAAAGATAGCAGGTGAGACGGTTCGTAAAGAGCGTTTTGGACTTGCTAGTAGCAATCCTGAAAACAGGACTTTCACAGGTGATGTTCTTTTCACCAATCAAAAGCAAAACGATTTCTCAAAGAGCATTGAGGAGAAGTTCCAAGATACTGCTCAGGTAGATGGTTTGACTGTATGGAAATCAAATGGTGAAGTTCCGTTTGCAGACATGCTGTTGGACTTTGTGCAGATTGGTGCTATCACTTTTGAACAGGCTGAGTTCTCATTGTTGCAGAAGCAGAAAGACGATTCTGCCGCACTTGAAACTCTTTTTAGAAACGAAGACGGTATGATTGTTTTGGGCGAAGGTGCTCTTAACTATCGTGATGAACGTCTTGCAAAAATCCAGGAGGCAGTATAATGTTGACACCAGAAATTCATCAATTGGCAGTTCGTAATGCACAAATTGCAACGGACGATTATATTCAGCAGAATGGAGAACATCCATTCAACTGTGGCTTTGCTTGGGTAACCACTTTTGTAAAGGGTAACACCAAGTTGGGCAAGAGTTTTATTGCTCAAGGTTTTAAGAAAAGTTATGACGGTGGTTACAAGTTGTGGAACCCCTCAGGTCATAACACTCAGGACATGAGTGCCAAGATGGCTGGTACCAAGGCGTATGTTGATACGGTAGAGCGTTACTTGCCTGAAGTTAAACTTTACGAAGGTTCGAGGTTAGACTAATGCCAACTGTAGTTAGCACCAAACACCATTGCGGTGAGGGCATTCAAAAAGTCTATAAGTTTGAAAACGGACTTTGTGTGAGTGCAATTAAAACTCCTTTCTCCTATGGTGGTAGAGACGACAAGTGGGAGATCAGTGTAATGGATCGAGAAGGTGGTTGGTTCACCAAACAGATCTTCTTGGACGCTGACGATGATGTCATTGGCCATATCCCTAACAACGAACTGCAAGGATATTTAGAAGAGGTAGAAGCATATGGCGAATGCTAAAAAGTTTGCTAAGATCGAGCACTACGGAAAACTCCTAGTGCCTTTTGAGTTGTTAGAGAAAATTGTTGCTGAAGGTTACATGGTAGAAACCTCATACGGCGACAAAGGGTTTAACAGTATTGAGCCCATCTCTAAAATTGAAATTTACGATAGCGAAGATGTCAAAATGGCACTCGCTCAAAAAAATCTGCAGGAGTAATCATGGCAGTTGAAAGCGATTTCATTCAGTTACTACACGACTTCAAAGAAGCATGTCGTGGCCACGACTGGTTTTATCAGTACAGTGATGACCATAGTGTTTGGCAGAAAGGCAGTAAGCAGTCTGCAAACATTAATGCTATGTTCAAAGAACTGAAAGAGCATGGTCTAGGTACTGAAGCAGATAAAATTTACGACGAACATCGTCCGAGGAACTTTTAATGTTAGAAGTAATTGGTTTTATAGCATTGGCTTACTTGTTTTTCAAGTTTGCTCCTGCTATTTTAGAAGGCATATTTAAATTTGCTGTGATCTGCATAGGTTTTTTAGCATTTCTTATTGTGTGTAGTTGGATCACATCATTTTTTTAGGAGAAGTTATGGCTAGAGAAATAGAAATAAAGCCTGGGTATATGTATCCGAAAGGTACGTTTACTGAAGCACAAATCAGAGATATGGTTGGTGCTCCTACTCGCGAAGAAGAAGCGGTGTGCGTTTGCGGAGATCGTATTGAAGACTGCAAACACGGCTACGAACATATGACACATGGCTGTTAATTACTCTCAATTCTTAGATTGGATTGATGTAGACAAGTGGAATGACATCTGCAGTCAAGTCTTTGATGCCAAAGTGCTGAACGAATCCAGCAATAGGATGACCAAAGAAAAATGGATTCTAGCAGGTCTCGAACTTAGTAATCATGCAAACAACATTGATTGGGTTGACTGTTACGATTACGATCTAATGTTTAACGATTGGAATAATGCTAAGATCGAAGTAAAGACAGGCAACGATCCAATCTTTAGCAGAGCAAAAGGCAAACAAAAAGATGTAGTCAAACTCAAAATGAAGAACATCTATGAAAGCAGTTACGATAGAACTACTTTAGACAAAGACTTTGACTACTTAATGATTGTGCAGTTAAGTCCTGTGTTTGCTATTGCCTTTGCTGATTATCAAACAGTGTGCGATCATTTAGTGCAGTTAAAAGACGGATTCTTAACACGAATTCCTACAAACAAGTTAGACATAATTTACTCAAAATCAACCGCATCAAACGGTTCAAGTTCGATTGACTTTGATCCAAAAAGTGTTATAATAAAACAATTAAAAGAAGCAGGATATTAATGGAGTGTATATTAAACTAATGCAACCTTGGAACATTATACAGAAACTGGAAAGTGATAACAGCCGCTTGTTCAAAGAAGAAGTTGTTGGTAACTTTATCGGTGACAGCAAGTTTAGACACGGCCTACAGAAGGCTCTTAACCCATTAGTTACATTTGGTGTTAAGCAAGTCCCAGAGAAGAAAGAGCCCACAGGCGAAGGCCTCAGTTGGGACGACTTTGAGCAACTGGCATTAGATCTAGAAGAGCGTGTGCTCACAGGACATGCCGCTCGTGATGCTATCCTTGTTGCAATGGCCAAAGCCACACAAGAAGAATGGAACGATTGGTATCGTAGGATACTGATCAAGGACTTGCGTTGTGGTGTAAGTGAAAAGACTGTAAACAAAGTAGCACCAGATACTGTGCCTGTGTTTGGTTGTATGCTTGCACATGATGGTGCAAAGCATGAGAAAAAGATTAAAGGTGAGTGTATTGTTGAATACAAATATGATGGCGTTAGGGTTATTGCTATTGTGCAAAACGGTAGTGCAACCTTATATAGCAGAAACGGGAAATTACTTTCCAACTTCCCACATATCGAAGAGGCACTTAGCAAACCAGAGTACAACGATACTGTATTTGACGGCGAAGTTATGAGTGATAACTTCCAAGCACTTATGAAGCAAGTGCATAGAAAGGAAGGTGCCCAAACACAAGATGCTTACCTAGCATTGTTTGATGTACTTTCGCTAGATGAATTTCAAGAAGGCGAGGGTTCACAAGATGCTATGGCTAGAAAACTAGCACTGGAAGAATACAGAGATAAAGATGATTGTGTTCGTGTTGTTGACTACTGGGTAGTAAACTTTGACAAGCCAGAAGGTCAAGAGTTGTTTGATGACTTAAACAAAACTGCTCTTGAAAAGGGCTACGAAGGCTTAATGATTAAACCTACACATGATATTTACAAGTGTAAGCGAAGCCATGCATGGCTCAAAGTAAAACCTTTTATTGAAGTTACGTTAAGTGTCATAGAAGTAGAAGAAGGCACAGGACGTAACGAAGGTAAGTTAGGTGCTCTTGTTGTAGAAGGCGAAGACGACGGAAAGTTCTTCCATCTTAATGTAGGCAGTGGGCTTACGGACGAAGACAGGGAAGTATTTTGGAAAGCCAAAGACCAATTAATTGGACAGTTAGTTGAAGTTAGAGCAGACGCCGCCACTAAGTCACAAGACAGTGATGATGTTTGGAGTTTGCGTTTTCCAAGATTTAAAACTTTTAGAGGCTTTGAGCCAGGCGAAAAATTATAATGATTAAACAATTTAATGAATGGCTCGGCATCTGCAAAGTCCATTGGAAGGAAATATTTGCCTTGAGCTTCATTTTACATTTTGTATTTGATGTATTCATTTTTTGGCTAGGTGTTTTTGTTGGGAGAATGTGGTAATGGTTAACTGGGTATTTGGTTAGATTGGTATATGATTATAAGTCATAAACACAAATTTATATTTGTGAAAACCCATAAAACTGCCGGCACAAGTATAGAAGTAGATCTGCTACCTCATTTAGGTCCCAATGATGTTGTCACTCCTTTGTATCCTAGTGAACCAAATCACAAACCACAAAACTTTCTACAAGGAAACTTTGCTTGGTATAATCACATGCCAGCAAAAACTATACTGTCTTTTCTGGGTGATAAATTTTATGAGTATACAACGTTTTGTGTTGAACGGGAGCCAGTAGATAAAACGTTAAGTGCCTATAATTGGTATTGCTATAATCAAGGAGGCACACAGCCACTTACTATTGATCAATTTATTAATACAAATGAATTATTACCGATAGATCACAAACTATACACACACAATAATAAACTGATTATAGACAAAATCATCAAATATGAAAGTTTAAATGAACTTAATGATTTGTTTAGTTTCGATTTTAAACTAAAAACTAGAGCAAAAGGAGTGTTTAAATTTGCAGGTTCTATGGTAGACAAACAAAAAGAAATAGTGTATAATAAGTTTTTAGAAAGTAATAAATTTACAGGTTATAGTTTATGAGAGAAGTATATGCTCAAACAGTAGCAATTGAATGCACTGACAATAATAAAGTAATAGAAGCAGATGTAAATCGTTTCCATGCAGGATTATTTTTAGAAGTTGTGATGAACACAGTAAAAGTAAATTTACAGTATGACTCTAAGTTTGATCAGTATGTAGGAAGTATGGGCGGTCTAGAATTTATTTCTAAAGGCCCGAGGAAATTACATGGCTAAAATTTTACAATTTCCAAATAAAAAGGATGAGATGACAGCAGAAGATGTTAAGAAATTGCTTCAAGACGGAACTGCTATGTTCGACAATTGGACTGACAACAAGTTAGAAAAATTGTTAGAAGACCTTCAAAACTTACCCAGCGACGAAGAAGAAATGCTGGCACTTTTCAGACAAATTCTCCAATTAGAAGGAGAAATTTTCGACGCAATGAATGTGCAAAATTACGAAAAGTTTTTTTACATCAAAATTGGTGTAGAGAAAATGCTTGAAAGCATCAAAACAGGTGCCTACAAGCATGATTTTGAGTAGATAAGAAAGGCTTAATTTATCAATTTTAGGCCTTTTTTTATCAACTCTGTTAACCAAATTTAGCAGATATAACTCACTTATTTTTGCTAAATATTTTGTGAATTGTTACAGATTGTAACAATCCGTATCTATAAAGGAGGTAACTTATATGGATATTATCAAAAGTATAGGCGGATGGGCAAAGCAACTTGCGGAAGTTGGTTTATCTTTAATCGCATTAGGAGTAGTACTTGAAGTGCTATTCGGCGGAGCAGGAATTCCATTCTGGCCTAACATCTCAGTAGTGAGTAATATAATGGGCATCCTCGGTGGTCTTTCAAATGAAGGATTGTTGGGATTAGTAGGTGCTTTCATTATCTACCACATCTTTAATAGAAAGTAAACACACTAATTAAATTACAGAGATAGCTCTTAGCGGAGGTGAGAAATTATCTCCGCAAGGGTCTTGACACAGACCATAATTTGTGTTAATATAATAGATTACTCGGCAGTTTCTGAGTAAAATATAATAATAAGAAAGGAGGAATTTATGTTAAATAAATTCACATATGACAATGTCGTTAAAGGACTAATAACAATTTCGTTATTGTTCATGGCATTTGGTACCAAGGCCGCTGATTTCAACGGTCAAGTAGGTATTGCATCTGATAACTATTTCAGAGGCGTTAACATGAGTGACGGTTTCGGATACTCTGCTTCAGGTAAATTAGACCTAGGCAACGGTATTTGGGCTGGCGCTTCTGCAATGTCTTTAGAAGAGTCTTCAGACTTTATGACAAAACTAGGCGTTGGCTATGGTTTTGATGCTGGCTTTGCTAAAATTGGCGTGGCTTACATCGACTATGGTTTCCAAGGTTTAGATGTCGACGGATGGGAAGAAGTAGGTGTTAAAGCAGACTTTGACTTATTTGCAGTATCATACTTTAATGGACTCGATGACGCTGGTGACTACTTTAGTATTTCTACTAGTGCTCTTAAAGTTGTTGATCTTGCTTATGGCGATCACGATAACTCAGGTTCATTCGTTGAAGTATCTAAGTCTTTTGACTTAGCAGGTGGTGTGGTAAAAGTTGGTTTCGTTGACCATGAGGACAACGATGAAGACTTCGCTGACAAAGTCACAGAAGTTGACAACTTTTATGTTGGCTACTCATATAAATTCTAATATCACCCCGATATGAGAGTTTTAGGGAGCCCTCCTAGTGAGGGCTTTCTTTTTGGATCCGGTTTCTGATTGCTTCGTATAAAGGAGTCAAGTCCTGTTTATGACTATAGATGATTTCGTTATTGAAAAGACTTCTAACAACCAAACTAAATTCAGTTCCATCATCTATTATTTCTGTATCAACTTTAAACTTTTGTTTAATTAGTTCAATGGCCTTTTTTTCTAGGCTATCGAGGAACATCTAATACTCTTTCTTCGTCACGTTCTTTAATAAAATCTTCTATTAAATCGGCTCGCTCGTCTTTAATTATATCAATGATTGTTTCAGTAAGATTAATTTCTCTGCGGACCGTATTCATTTTCACTAGAAGATCCTCAAGGACATGTTGGTAGTATTGGAGTTCCTTTTCTTTGCTGGCCTTGTCGGCTAACAGTTGAGACAGCATAATAATTTTAGTTTCAGCGTCACTCATAAAAATATTTAGCCAAAATGACCCGGTTTTATTATATGATGTGTTAATTAATGATAAATACTCATTGGAAGTAAATCGCACAACGCACTTCCACAACAATGTTTTGCCAATGCCTTCTTGTAAGGGTTGACCAAAAAGTTAAGGAACTTTTTTACATTGAGCTATGCTCGAAAGGGGTAGTGAACGCGAGTGCTAATTGGTATTAGACTCAGGAGAAACGAAATGACAACCATTACTAAGGTTGCATCTAGCGTATCCAGTATCTACGAAACAATCAAAGAAAAAATTTGCAACGACGGCCGCTTTTGCGACGATGTTGCTATGACTTGCTTGGCTTGTGTAGTTGCTTGGATGATGATAGAAGCGATGCGACCAATCATTTAAGAACAACTTATTTTTAAGTTACCTCAAATTGGAAAGCCCAGGTCCGCAACTGGGCTTTCTTTTGATAAATACACTATATAATTTTTATATCAGGAGAATTAAATGGCAGACGCAACTAACAGATCATATCCAGATGCAGGAGCATACGAAACATGGTACGCATCTAAATCAGGCGTAGCAGAAGGTGCTATTGTGAGAGAAGGTATGCCAAGTGATGCAGACATTAGAGGAACTATTGGTAAGGCAACACCAGGCGGCGTCAGTCCAGCAGGTGCATTTGAAGGTTATACACCGATCCACAAAGTAGATAATCCAAGCGACGGTATCAATGATGGTGCTAATTATGTGGTTTATTTTGAGGATGCAGATAGTAATCTTTGGAAGGCAACTAATGCTGACGTTAGTACATTAACTCAACTTACTAGTGGTGCAGAGTTTGATTTATGTGCCCCTTTTAGGCTCTAAATAACACTTGACATCGTAGCATTTTTGCTATATACTTAATGCTATGAGTAAAGTAGATTTCTATAAAGAAACATTCGAAAATTTAGGTTCAGATCTATATGACTTCTTGCTCGAACTAGGGCAAGAAGCAGAACCATTTCCAGCAGAACTAAGAACATCTGATACATTTGTTAATGGTTGCCAAAGCCAAGTATGGCTTGCAGGTTATATGCATAAAGGTAATCTTAACTTTGTAGGGGACAGTGATAGTTTTATGGTGAGAGGTATTGTTTGGGTAGTTTGCGATATTGTAAACCACATGGATGATCCTACATCAGTTAGTTGGGAAACATTCAAACCTATTGCTCAATATTTTACTTCACAACGCCAGCGAGGTATGCAGGCAATCATCAATAAAATAAGACACACAAAGAGGCTATAATGAATTTTGTACCATATGTAATTGAAAAAACATCAGCAGGCGAGCGTAGTTACGACATCTACAGCAGACTGCTCAAAGAAAGAATTATATTTTTAACGGGAGAAGTAAACGATGCTGTATCAAACAGTATTTGTGCTCAATTACTTTTCTTAGAAGCAGAAGATCCTGATGCTGATATCAATTTTTATATTAACAGCCCAGGTGGGGTAGTTACAAGTGGTATGGCCATGTACGATACTATGCAGTATATCAAACCAGATGTGTCAACTATCGTTATGGGACAAGCGGCATCAATGGGCAGTTTACTTGCATCATCAGGTGCACCAGGTAAACGTTTTATGTTGCCAGGGGCAAGACACATGATTCATCAGCCACTCGGTGGTGCTCAAGGACAGGCCAGTGACATCGAAATTCGTGCAAAAGAAATTGTGCGTATCAAAGAAGAACTTACTAATGTTTATGTAAAACATAACAGTAAAGGCAAAACTTACCAAGAGTTTGAAGCGGCTATGGATCGTGATAACTTCATGAATGCACAAGAAGCATTAGACTTTGGCTTGATAGATGAAATTATAGAGTCTAGATAATGCAACAGTTTGAGAAACTTATCTCACACGACTCTATACAAAAAATATTTGAGTTATTTCATAACTCTACAAATCAAGTAGAAATAGATAATGCTGTAATTGACCGTCATGCACCTAGTGCAATCGGTCACTTCATGTTGTCAAAATTTACCATCGATGAATTTGATTTTGTATGGAAAGAAATTAAAGAAAGGTTAGATCTTTACGAATTAGTTTATTGCAGAGTTTTAAAATATAATAAAGGTTGTTTCATTCAGCCTCACACAGACTCTTATCGACAAGGCCAGCAGGATTCTGACTACAGTCTTATCATACAACTTAACGATCCTGATACTTTTGCAGGCGGCCATCCATCAGTAAACTCCAAAAAATACTTTTTAAATCCTGGCGATGCTTTGTTGTACAACTATAGCGAAGAACATGCTGTAGACCCTGTACGCAAAGGCATCCGCTATGTAGTTAATTTACGCCTTAAAAAGGTTAAATAGTATTACAGGAGAACAAATGGAAGTAAAAACTTATATTCCTTCTGACAGTATATTATCATTTACTGGAGCAGGATACAAATACATAAAAGAACAAGTACAACAACAAAACGCAATAGGTGTTAGACTCACTTTAAAGCCTGGAGGTTGTTCGGGTTTTGAATATAAATGGGACTATGTATTTGAATACTATCATGAAGAAGGTTTATTAGTTCAGCAGGAAGATGATTTTGCATTTTTAACAGACGATTTGTCTGTAGATATGCTGAGAGGAAGTACTGTTGATTTAATGGACAGTGGATTGTCAGGACAAAGTTTAGTAGTCAAGTCACCCAATGCAACAGGGCAATGTGGGTGCGGAGAGAGTGTTGCATTTTAATGAGCAATTTTAGTTTTTTTGAGTATTCTTTTAATCCAATTGAGGAATCAAGCCAGGCGCTTGAGAGTAGGCTGGGCCAATTAGGTTTTTACAAAAGGAGTGAGCATAAACGTAGCAATGTTGCTCTTTGGACACAAGGTGTTTGCATATTGTTGTTAAGGCCTAACAGCAAACTAGAAGGTCCTGGTAGAATTACAGGTGTAGGTATTATAAGCGATTCAGCAACTATTGCAGAACAGCATAATGCTGTTCCATGCCATGAAACAGACTTTTTGGTTTTAGATTTAAAGCCATTTAGATTTTATTTAATAGAAGAACATTCGTTGGATTGGATTATACAAGCCAATTACGATCAAGTAAGTCACCATGTAAACAATAAACAGGTTGGTTTTGAACATTTTAGTGGTATTGAAATTGACACTGACAACGTACTAATAGGCAAAACATTTTTAGATTTAGGATTCACACAAGATGGTACAGAAACTTCTACTAGGTTAATTTCACCAAATAAAAGATTCACAGTTATTATTAGGCACAAAGAAAACAAAGGTTGCCATACTGCAATTATAGACACACACGATGTGTTTAAAGCCACAGCAGGTTTAATTTTAAATGACGTTAAATTGATGGAGTTTAACGATGAGCCTGCAGACTTTAAAGAATTAACACACAAGATTAAGGGGTACGATTGCGTTGCTTTTGGTAAGTATAATAGTTACAGCATAGAAAACTATATACCTAAAGATGTTTTTAACGTCAATATAATTTTTAGACAGAGAAAACAATATATAAAAGTAAGCGAAGTATCACTAGATTATTATGCAAAACAATCAGACCTTATTGCGTAGCAATATACATCAGGAACTGTTTCCAGATGAATTAGTTCTAGAAGCATTTGGAAAATTAAATCCTACTTCTGCAGAAAGAACAGCATACTTTTTTGATTGCTGGTGCGACAGCAAAAACAATAAGTTTATGATTAAAGAAATAATTAATAGCCAAAGGAAAATTTTAGTTGCTGATATAAATTTGGTATTAAAAGATATGGGATTAAAACAGATGTGGGATTATCAAATTAAAGGTAGCGAAATTAGATTTAGACGCTCCGAAGATCTTGCAATGTTTAAACTGAGTTGGAATCATGATAGATAATTATGTAAAATATCAAAGCATGTCAATGGAAGAATTGATCGATGAGCTAGAAATGCTCGACAAAAGGTTATGGAAATTGCAACCTAGTACACCTATTTACGATCAAGTATTAGAATGGCGTCACATGTGCGACAGCACTCTTAAAGAGAAATATCAAATTGCAAACATGCAAGCAAGTCAAAAGGATCCTAAATCCCAAGTTATAGAAATAGGTACAATAGACAAAGAAGAATATACACCAGATTACAATAAAGAAGAGGTGTTAAATAACATAGTAGAAGCATACACTAAGACATTGAGGTCACAGCATGAAACTAGCAAGGCTAAAACAAGAAAAACTCGTTGATATAATTTTAGTTAATTCAGCAGACAGAATAGTATCTGCAAAACAATACAAATTAAATTATAGCATTTATACCGATTATCCTAAAGATCCTGTACAGGGTGCAGTCGAACAAAACAAAGCATATCAAAAAATAAATTATCTCATCGACGACATACTTGGTGGTAGTATTGCTTACACTTTGCCTGACAAAGATATTATAGATAAGTTTTTTGCCGACTATGACAATAACTTTGTTACGTTACCAACAATGTCTGAACTAAGTTTAGTAGAATGTTTGCATTGTAAATTCAATACACTTTGCGGTGACTACACCTATGTCGACAGTGTCGAAATAATTGATACATTTAATAATCTAAGTGTGTTTTATCTCACAGATGACGATGATTATACTTTGCCACAGCAAGATAAATTTGCGGGCGAACTTGCATTCTTCGAACAGCCATGGTGGCTTAGATACGACACCACAACATTTGATAATTTTGCAGAAACCCAAGAAGGATTAGATCATTGGCATAAAGAAATTAAAACAGAAGAATTCGATCGAATGACCGTTTGCATCTTACATGATATTGATGATGAAATAACAAGATTTTTAAGTAACGATCCAGATGATGTTTCTAAAGGTGAACTTATTTCAATGGATGAGATAAAGGAAAAAATTAAGGAAAAAGAAAAATGGAAACCTCGTTTAGTTTAACACACAAAGAATATATAGAAAAGAATAAAAAATTAGCCAACGAAGGTGCATTTAGTGGCATGGCTCTACAAGAATGGCACAAAGATACCTGCTGGTCTTCTATGGTTGAATATTTTTCTCCTACACATTGGCTTGATTATGGGTGCGGTCCTGGGTATGCATATGAGTGGATAGAAGAAGACCCAAGACGTGCTGTAGCAGTTGCATTAAATACAGATAGTAAGTTTACACTATACGATCCGTGCCACGAAAAACATAATGTGTTTCCAACAGAAAAAGAATTTCCGGGAGTAATGTGTATCGATGTGATAGAACATATACCTGAAACAGACACCAAGGCCACATTAGATTATCTGTTTAGTGTGTGTACAGAATGGATGTTTTTGTTCATATCTACAAAACGTACTGCTAGAGCATTTCATGACGAAGACGGCAACACACATTGTACACTCAAAACCAGAGACGAATGGGTTTCCATTATCAATGAGTATGCCAGCAAAGTAGACTTCCCAGTTATTTTAGCAACAGACTATCAGAATAATACGTTTGATCATAATGGAAAATATATGACTTACGATGATTGGAACATGCCAGCAGACTTACAAGAAATTATTAAAACAAAAAGAGCCAATTTTGAAAGGGTTTCTCCAGACATGTTTAAAGAACAACCATGGCACTTGACAGAATCTAATTTTAATGTATAATAATAATATGAGCACTTTTCTAGCAGATGAGCAAACTGGTATCGAGTTATTGTATAGGCAAAAGCCTATACATGATGTTCCTTTTGTCGACAGCATAGTAGATCAATTTAATCGGCATGCTGTTGATCTAGAACTAGAACCAATATCATCTACGCAAATTATCAGTAAAGAGTTTAACATACCTCAACACTACAAAGACATTGATGTTGAAGATTATGTCAGAGATCTGTTAACTCGTAAAGTGCTAGTGCCCGCTGGAGGGTTTGGTCACGTAGAGCACGTGGATCGAGTAGAAGAAGAACTAGCCCTTTACAAAGCCAGGAATTTGTACCCTATACTTCAATTGATGATATATATTATAGATACAATGCGAAAGAATGATCTTGTGTGGGGTATTGGTAGAGGAAGTTGTGTTTCTTCTTATTTGCTCTATTTAATTGGGGTTCACAAAGTCGATTCGGTTAAATATAGTTTAAATATACAGGAATTTTTAAAATAATGGTGCAACGTAGAACAAACAGAGGTCAAGTTATAGATTTTGACAAACTTATAAAGAGTTCCGACTCAGAAAGACCTGCTATCGGAAACATGGGTACTGACGGCCAAGGAAACAAATTGGGCGCAGGCGGGCGTGTTATTCAAAGCAAAGAAGACAGAGTACGAGCATATTATGCGGACTTAGAAGAAAAGTCAGTATCTCAAAAGAGTCTTAAAGGTGCAATGCCTGACACTACTGTAGATACAAGTGCGCCAGCACCAGAAGTTAAAACTGCCAAAACAGCCGCAGAAAATGTTAGAACAGCACCTGAACCAACACCAGCACCTGAAGCGCCGCTAGGCGAAGACTTCGATGATCATATTGAGCAAGAACCTTTGGGCTACAAGGAAGTAGAATTACCAAACGGAGACATTGAAATGGTACCTTATTACAGAGAGGAAGATGCTGGCAATGTCGAAAAAGACTGATCCACTAGACGATTTAACAGTTACAATTACAGATTATAGCACAGAGTATTCTCTATCAGACACTTATACAACACCTTATGCATATTCGATGGCTGACGCAACCTATAGTTATAGCGGATCGGATACTATAACTATTAACACATCAAGCGATCCGCTAGACCTAAGTGATGTATTAAGTTTCGATTTTAAACCCACTACCGTAAAAGTAGGTGACACTGAATTAACAGAAGAACAACTTAAGAAAGTGCTAACCATTTTAGACATGTTTGAGCAAGATGAAGAGCTAAGTAAAATACTAAAAGCACAAATGGCGTTAAACAAGTTAAAGGATTAAAATGGCAGGAATAAGAGCGATACGTGATAATATTCTGTGTATAAACGCAGACTTTGGAGACTATGTTTCTGAAGCGGGTTTGATTATCAAATCAAACATAAAGGATTCACAAGGTATTACACCACGTTGGATGCAAGTGTTTGAAATAGGTCCAGAGATTAATTGGCTACAATCAGGCCAATGGGTGCTAGTAGAATACGGTCGCTGGACAGAGTCAATTGAAATGCAAGACGATCGATTTGACACTGATGACAACAAAATGGATGTATGGAAAGTAGATCCCAAGGGTTGTTTAGCAGTTGCAGATGAGAAGCCCAACACCTTTAATTATAATAGCGATGTCATCGCTAGTGAAAAGAAATCAAGATAATACTTGACAATTCTTTTTTATATCGTATAATATAATTTTACAGGTGAAATATGAATATTAATAACAATAGAAATCGTACAGGCATTACAACTGGAGGTGCGTTAGGTGTGTCTCTGATTGTTTTAGTCAGTACTGGTTTTATTAATCCTTGGTGGTTAGTTGCTGGAATTCTTCTTACTGTTAGTGCAATAGGCACTGAATCAGGAAGAGCCTAATGCCGTATATAGAAAAGACAGGAAACAAAGCAATCAAAGAACAACTATGGCAGTGGGAAGGTGTAATGCACGATCCTTACATAGATGGGTTCAACGGTTGGGCATGCAAGCAAAAAATATACGAAGTGTATTTTCAAGCCAAAGAAGCATTAGACAAAGCACCTACTTATGCAGGTGAACAAGAGTGGCTTGCAGAAAAGAAATTTGACCAAGCGGAAAAGAGATTAAAATATAAATGAAGTTAGGTATTATAGGAGCAGGCTTTGTAGGCGGTTCTGTGATTGCAGGCTTTGATAGAAATGTCGAACAGTTTGTGGTGGATCCAAAATATAACGACAACACAATTGACGACCTTGTCAAATATGATCCACCACTCCTTTTTGTATGTGTGCCTACACCAGAAGCAGTAGGTAACAGTGGTGATGTAGATGTCAGCATTGTTAGACAAACACTAAGCGATCTTGCTAACAGAAACTACAAAGGCATAGTAGTAATCAAAAGCACAATAACACCTAAGCACTTAACAAAAATGAAAAAAGATTTTAAACTCAATCTAGTTTACAATCCAGAGTTTCTCACAGAAGCAAATGCACATGTAGACTTTATCAATCCTCACATGCAAGTATTAGGGGGCAAGTGGCGTGATTGTGATAGAGTTGAAAAAGCATATTGCAGACATAGTAGTGTAAAAGTTGTGCCTACATACAAAGTAGATTTAATCACAGCCAGTTTAATTAAATACACAATTAACAGTTGGCTTGCAACAAAAGTTATATTCTTTAACGAACTGTTTGAGCTACACAAAGCAAGCGGTTCACACAGCACCTGGGAACAGTTTACAGAAATGCTAGGTACAGATCCTAGAATGGGAAATAGCCACATGAAGGTACCCGGCTCAGATGGCAAGTTTGGTTTTGGTGGACACTGTTTTCCTAAAGATACAAAAGCATTTCGGTCTTATGCAAATAGTTTAAACGTACAATTAGACGTATTAAATACAGCGACACATATAAATGACAAAAAATTTAGAAAGAAAAAAAATTAATTTTATATTTGATGCTGAGACTAATCTCCCTGAGTTTAGGGCCAGTAATCTATTAAAGACATTAAACTTATTTTGTAATCGCAATGATTCTAATAGACAAGCATTTATTGATTGCGACACCTTCACTCTACCGCATGATATTATTATTCACAATGTAAAGGGATTGGACAATTTCCTTGTTGATTTTAAATCTGAACACGAAAAAAATCAGATATGGGTTTTTGTTTTACATTGGTTAAAGCCGTATCTGTCTAGGAATCATATGAAACCAGTTGTCGAATACATACATAAAATGTATGATTCTTTTGACAATGTTCACATACTTGCTGACTACGGTCACGAAAGTCATATTCCTGGGTCTATGGGAAATAAATTTCTCGAAGAGTTTCCCTTTTACGATATTTCAAAGTATGTTTTAACCAATATTTCATTAGAAAATATAAATGTAGGATCGTATAATTATACATTTGATACCCCTCATCGTGCTAAGTTTAAAAAGATAATACCAAGTTTCTTTTATACTACTTCTATTATAGCGGGTGCCGGGAAAACCTCATCTCGAGAACGTATTAAAGATCGCCCACATGGATCCTTGTTAAAAAATTTACCTTTAGCATCCTGGGTCGGTAAAGAAGATGCTGAACCAAATACACTGACTGATTATCGGCATAGATATCTAATACCAAATAGACTCGGCAGAAAATCTAGGAGAGAGTTAATTGTAGAATTAGATAATAGAGGCTTGTTAGATCAGGTAGAATGGAGTATGATACACCCAAATGGTAATCCTGAGATGCCCTGGGATTACGATGATGAATATAAGAAACGTTTCGGTTCACATACAAAAACCATGTCTAGGCCATATCATCTGTGGGGCGGAGAGATGGGATTAATTGATCCTGATCAATCAATACCTTATAATTTAGCCTGTAATGCAATTTGTTATGTTGCAATGGAAACTTATCCTACTTACTATGATCAAGAAGATTTCGAAAAACCTTTAAATTTTCCGGATGATACTAACAAACCATTTACTGTTTTAGACGCATCTGAAAAATCTATCAAACCTTTTATTTACGGTTTAGTGCCATTTGTTTATGGACGTAAAGGTCTAGTTCAAAGATGGAGAGATCTCGGTATGTGGCTTCCTGGCGATTACGGAAATGAAGACGACCATATGGATAGAATGCATGCTATGATCGATGCTATGGAAAAATTTTGCAACGAAGAGTTGCCGCTCACCGAAGATATTTGTAAAAAAATTAAGAATAATCAAGATTTGATATTGTCTTTAGAATTTAATTATAAATTATCAAAAGATGTATTTGAGGCATTTTTTTAAATTATGGAAATGTTACCTTGCGGAACTTGCGGAGATTTAGTATTGGTTAGCCAACTAAAATATTGGACTGCAGATCAAACTGTAGTATTTTGCGGAGCAAAATGTAGTCTCGAACATTTCCAAAGAATGAAAAAAGTAGAAGAAGAATGCAAGAAAATTTCATAGAATTATCAATTAAGACTCCTCGCGAAGACATTTTAAAATTTTTAAAAAGTACACATCAAAATGATAATGATATTGTCATTTATTACGAGTCTGAAGGGGGTATTTTTAGACAAGTATGGCATCCTGAACGAGGACATCCTGTACATAGTTTTTTCAAAGAAATGCATGAGATTTGCTATCAATCAAAAGTAGACAATAATAAAGTTACAATCTATTGGAATAATTTAAATGCTCACAGTTTATATAAAACTTGGTGTAAAAGAAATAGAGTACCAGGAAGATACACACCATTTAAAACTGTTGGATGTAGATTGGCTCCATTAGTAAATGCAGAAGTAAACCCGTCCTCATACAATTTTTATATCAATAACAGAGACACTATACGGCCAAAACTTTTTACATGTCTAAATGCCGCGGAGAGGCCACACAGAATTAATTTTCTTAATTTTTTATACAGAGCAAATCTATTAGATGATGCTGAGTGGTCATATGTATCTGATAGAGTTTACATGGCTGGGTTCCTCAATGATAGACTGTTGCCTGAATTAGAACAAATAATACCTAAATCAATAGACAACAAACAAACACTCGACGAAGTATCGCATGTTCATCCTAGAGGAAAAGAATTTTGGAATGCTTTTGAACAAACTTACTTTGATGTAGTAACAGGGACATTCTATTATCATGACCTTTGTTATTATCCTGATTTTGATTGGTGGGAAACAGTTGATGTATGCGAAAAGATAGGAAGAAGTATTGCTAACATGCGTCCTTTTATTGTTGTTGGAAATAGATATAGTTTGAAGTATCTCAAGAAAGTGGGATTTAAGACATTCCCACATATATTTGATGAGTCGTATGACGAGTTAGAAGACAGTAAACGATTGATGGCGATCGTCAACCAATTAAAAAAATTAACGTATGATGAAATTCATAATGCTACAAATTCAGATGAAACTATGAAAATTTTACAACATAATAGATCATTACTACTAGAATTAAGAGACAAGCATGAGCAGAATAACCCAGTAGTTTTTGAACTATAAAAGGTTGACTAACAGTTCATTTTTTGGTATAATATATTACCACTTAGAATTACAACGAGGAATTAAATGAAAGAGCTTTGGACAGAGAAGTATAGACCTAAGGACATATCGAGTTATGTGTTTAGAGATGAAAAACAAAAACAACAGGTTTCTGGTTGGGTAGCAGAAGGTGCTTTGCCTCATTTGTTATTCAGTGGTGCTCCAGGCACAGGTAAAACTACACTTGCAAAAGTGCTATTACAAGAATTAGATGTTGATAGCATGGACATACTGGAAATTAATGCCAGTAACGAAAACAACGTAGATACTATTCGTAACAAGATCACAAACTTCAGTAGCACAATGCCTTTTGGCGACATGAAGTATGTGTTACTTGATGAGGCTGACTACATTACTCCGAATGGACAAGCGGCACTTCGTGGTGTTATGGAAATGTTTCATTCTAGTTGTAGGTTTCTATTAACGTGTAATTATCCGCAACGTATTATTCCTGCACTGCACAGCAGGTGTCAAGGTTTTCATATTGAAAAACTAGATGTCACAGAGTTTACTGCTAGAATTGCAACCATTGCAATTAGCGAAGGCGTTGAAGTAGACTTAGAAACATTAGACACTTATGTTCAGGCTACATACCCAGACTTGCGTAAAAGTATTAATCTAGTACAACAAAACGTAGTAGATGGTATACTACAAAAGCCACAAGAAGGTGATCAGGCAAGCAGTGATTGGATGTTAAGTGCTATTGAAATGTTTAAAGCAGGGCAATACAAAGAAGCAAGAACACTTATTTGTAGCCAAGCAAGACCCGAGGAGTATGATGATATCTATAAGTTTATGTATCGTAACTTAGAGCTGTGGGGGTCTAGTGAACAGCAACAAGATCAAGCAATCGTTATCATTAGAAACGGTATGGCTAAAAGCAGTTTATGTGCTGATCCTGAAATCAACCTTAGTGCAACAATGGTTGAACTTCAGTTAAATAGTATGTAATGAAATTTATACTACTATCAGATTTAGGAATAAAGCCCACTCGTGCTGGCAATTTACAGAATAACAGTAGAAGCTCAGGTGCCCTACACATTGTAGAAATTGCAAACAGTTACGGCATCGAATCAACTAATATAGATTACTGGAGAGAGTGGGGAATAGATAACCTACGAAAGTGCATTGTCAATTGGTTTGGTGATGATCCTGATCCGTGGATAGGACTTAGCGGTAGCATAGACGGCAGTAGCACACAAGAATTTAAACACTTAGTCCATCTTCTCAAAAGAGAAATACCAAATTTAAAAGTTATCCTAGGTGGGTATCGTGTTCCTACAGGAGAAAGTGATTGGGTAGACTTTGCTTTTATCGGTAGAAGCGGAAACATATTTTCAGAATGGTTGCAAGGCAATGATTTAGAAAAATATGTGTTTAGTAGAAACCCACTAACTTACAAAAACCCACACGGAAAAATATTAGAAAAACCAGTCAGTCCTATGCTTCAGAGCACAGACTTTTGGAGCAATAAAGAAACGCACACAATTGAACTAGCATTAGGTTGTAAATTTAATTGCAGTTTTTGTGGATATGACTTTAGAAACAATAAAAATCCTGTGCTGATTGACCCCGAACAAGTATTCAATACTCTAACTGATGCATACAACAATTTTGGTATTACAAACTTTGTTCTAGCAGATGACACAATAAATGAAATAGATGATAAATTAATCTTATTAGGAGGCATCGTAGAACAACTAGACTTTGAGCCTAATTTTATGGCATTTGTGAGAGCAGATGTATTAGCGGCTAAACCACATCAAATTGAGCTGTTACAGCAATCTAGAATCAACAGTATGTTTTTTGGCATAGAAAGCCTGAACCCAAATGTAACAAAAACTATAAGAAAAGGAGGCAAACCTGAAAGAATGTTTAGTGGATTAAAGCAACTCAAACGTGATTATCCAGAAGCGTTTACTTATGGTAACCTCTTGATAGGGTTAACAGGAGACTCAGAAAAAGACATTTGGCGTAATTGTTATAAAATTGTAGACGAACAAATTTTAACTAGTGCAGGTTGCAACAGTTTAAGAATATATGAAAATTTAGAAAATCCTGATGTAATGAGCGACATAGACAAAAATCCTCAGAAATTTGGTTATGATATTATCGGTACCGATAAGGAGTGGGCAGAATTAGGCTACAGTTCACAGACTTGGAAAAATGATTGGATTACCACAGAAGAAAGCGATGCTCTATCCTTAAAAGTTGATCAGTTTTTGATGCACAACTTAAAATCATATTTTACGGCGCATGAAATTTTTGGCATGCAAACAATGCTACCAAATTTGCCGCATAAACAATATAATGATATGATAAATCTTTACAATCGAGGGCGTAATAAAGTTGTTGCAAATTACATAGAACAAAAAAGTAGATGGATGCTGAGCAGATAAATACTATTATGGCTGAGAAGAAAGAACCAAAAGTAATACAGAAACAAGAAGAAAAACTTGTTACGGTTTCTATTTGGTCTAAGATCAAACACTGGTGGCGCACAATATGGCGTGAAGAGTGGGAACTTACTATTTTCTTCCCAGGCGAAACTAAGTTTCTTCCAGACGGTACACGAATAGATTCCAGCTCACCCAAAACTTATCGAGCCAAAAAAGTTATTAAACTAACTAATTTACATATAATATTCGTAGACTTACTGGGCGTTCGACATGAGATTAAAGTGGTAAATCCAGTAGGCTATGACTTACGAAAGATTTACTAATGCATGGCGTAATAATCCTAGACTGTACTAATACAGATAATAGACAACAAACACACCGCAGTCATATAATAAGACCTTTAGCACCTTTTGGCTTGCACGATGTTTGTATTAAACATAATGTTCCTAGCACAGTTATTAATTACACTGCTTTTTGGAAAACTGAAGAATTGTGTAGTACTTTGACACTGTGGTGCGAAAAGAACCGCTTAAAACGCATTACAGTTGCGTGTAGTACCCTTTTTAACCCTAATGTATTAGATATTAATAATAATGTTACGGCTCTTATTACACATTTAAAGCAGAAATACGATGTAACAGTATTAGTGGGCGGACCTATTAATTTCTTAGATTACGACCTAAATGGACATATACCTGATGCTGTTTTTCAAGGTAGAAGTTTACATTTATTTGAGCAATGGCTAATAGGTAATGATCCAATAGAACACAAAACTATAGTAAATGGTATTGCTAGATATCATCATGCAACAAATCAGGTTATAGAAAATCCAATTGTGCCTATACTGCACGATGACTATTGTCTAACAGACAAAGATGTATTGCAATTTGAAGTTCGATTAGGTTGTAAATTTAATTGTACATTCTGTACATTCGAGTTTCGCAACGCAAAAGAAACAAACGATACAAATTCGGAATGTTTATATAATTTCTTTCAAACAGCAAAATCAAAATATAACATTACTAGATTTAGCACAGTAGATGATACATTTAATGAAGACGATAGCAAGATAGATACATTATTAAATGCAGTTGACAGATTAGATTACAAACCTAAGATTGTAGGTTACAATCGATTTGATTTAATGTTGCGTAAAAAAGATCAAGCGGACAAATTAAATAGAGCAGGGTTTATTGGCCACTTCTTTGGCATCGAAACTTTACATCCAGAAGCAAGTAAAGTGATCCGAAAATCAGTACCAAGAGAAGAAGCACTAGATTATTTAG